>ERZ834382.2289-NODE-2289-length-13833-cov-2.881986_pt1 | contig 13833 bp, 16 predicted proteins | sample MGYA00519692_ERZ834382 | MGnify/ENA primary metagenome ERZ834382 (study PRJEB31850, sample SAMEA3708751) | human gut metagenome | biome: human gut; feature: human-associated habitat; material: faeces | place: China | collected 2014 ...
ATAAGCTCCAACACAATGATGCTGATAATAGTGACAGTAATCATCCTCTTCACCTTTTCCATTAATTCTTGATTTAGTGAAAAGCTTCCCAATATCATGGAGACAGGCTGCCACCCATAAGGTTTCTTCTCTAGGTACTCCATCTGAAACCTTTTTCAGATGTTCATAAAGAGTCAAAGAGTGATGTGGATTCTCTTGATCGAAGTCACGAGCCATATCTATTAATTCTTTTATATCTTTATGATCATCTTGTACAACTCTAATTTCATTGAACCCTTCATGGTACATTGGTGGAGAAAATACTTTCCTCATTCTGGTAATCACTTCGTCTGGAACTGAATTTTCCCTTTTTGAGTTGTCCTTTAAACATTTTTCATACGTTTTCAAAAACATAACGCATGTTTTATAAACATGTTTAGGAACTGCTTTTAAAAAATGCACTCTTCTTTTCTTTACCAAATTAGTAGCATCATAAATAACCGAATGCATTTTCAAATCTTCCAGTATTCTACGATGCAGTTCTTCAAATACTTTACTGTTGTCTGCATCATCATAATTATCTCCATACATTTCTTCTCTGAGCTTATCAGAAGAGTGCACTATATAATCAGGATGAGTTTCTGAATACTCTTTAGCCCATGTACTTTTACCGGAAGCAGGTAAACCTACCAGCATAATTAATTCATTCATTATGTAATCTCCTCTATTTCTTTGCAAATCTTCTCTGCTATTTCTTTAGATATGTACTTCTGATTAAAGAATTCTTGTCCAATATCTGATCTAATTTGATATTTTTGATTATCTGGATTAGGTCTCCCTTCTCCGTTTACAATTTGAGGCAACGAAGCAGTCTGAAGATAATCTATATAGTATAAATCCTCTTTTATGCTTCTTCGTTTCTCTCTAATCACTTTCCTAATTTTATATGCCCAATATCCAGAAGTAACATTCAGTTTATTAAATTCTATATAGTGATCAAGATCCTGAGATATAAGCTCCAGTTCCTTTAGCTGTTTTTCTAAAGGTTTTCTATTACCTAATATTTCTTTAATAGGCAATATGCTGTCATCTATTTTCTTTTTATAATCACCAATCTCTACAAGAGATTTATTCTGCTGTACAAAACCAACTCTCTCATCAACTGATGTTACTTTCCAAGGGGCGTATATGCTTAAATTTTTAGGAATTGTTGATATCCTGTTTAAAGCTTTCGGTACATTGTCAAACTTCTGAGCAGATTTTAAATCCACTACATGAGGAGGATTTCCATGTTTAAATACCAAATAATTTCCAGGATATTTTTCACTTTCTAAAACATATCTCATTTTCCTCTTCCTTTTGTGATATATGTATTATAACATACTTCGTATTCTGTGTCAACAAGTTTTTTTACAAACTTGTTTATCGGTTGAAACTGTTCTCCTTTCTCTTAACTTGTTCTAAGTATACCATAGTCATTTCACCTTGTCAACACTTTTTTACAAACTTGTTTATAAATTCTTTTTCTGAAATAATCGGGATACCAAGCTGCATAGCTTTCACATTCTTGCTACTCTTTGACAATGTATCATTATTAATAAGGTAGTTAGTTTTTTTAGTTACTGATCCTGTGACTTTACCTCCAAGAGACTCTATTTTTTCTACTAGAGCTGCTCTATTGGCAAACTCGGTGAGTGTCCCAGTAATACAGAATATTGCCCCATTCAAACCATCTTTTACAGTCTCCTGAGAAATTTCTTCAAACTGGAATTCCGCAGCAAGCTCAGTTATGTATCTTTGATTTTCTTCAAAATAATTTTTCAAAGAAGAAGCTTTCGCAAAACCAAAGTCTTCCAAACATGTAAAATCATACTGAGAATCCATATCTTCAATGAAACTATCAAAAGCTGTCTTTAATCCTTTTTCTCTTGCTCTCTTCTCTTCAACAGTGTTTAGCTGCTTACTAACACTTCGACCGATTAAATGTATGGACAGCCCATAAAGGAATTTAGGCAGAGTTGTCTTGCGGCATTTTTCTATTGATTCCAGGATTTTATCAACTTTTTTTGCTCCTAGCCCTTGTAATGTCACTAACATTCCCCGGCAGTCTTTTAGATAAAATAAGTCTAAAGGCCCTTTAATAAATTCTTTCTCTATTAATAGACTCAGAGTAGATTTAGAAAGCCCTGTAATATCATGTGCTTCTTTGCTTACAAAAGTACATAATTCACCAAGAAGTTTCCCTTTACATTCAAGGTTCATGCACTGAAGCTCTTCTGTCTCATTTTCACCTGTAATTTTTACATGACCACCACAAATAGGGCACTTGTCAGGCACAGTAAACAATTTGTCACCGTTTCTGGTCAAATTCTCTGCGATCTGCGGAATGATCATGTTTGCCTTATATACCGTAATCGTATCTCCTACTGACAGTTCATAACTTTTGAAAATACTCACATTATGTAAGCTAGCTCTTTCAACAATAGTATCATCTATTTCAACCGGATCAAAAACTGCCACAGGTGTCAACTGTCCAGTCTTTCCCATGCTCCATTCCACATCTCTAATTACTGTTTCAAACTTATCATCTGCAAATTTATACGCCAATTGTGATCGAACATGATGTGATGTGTTTCCTAAGCTTTCACTATAATCAATGTCATCATATGAAAATACGATTCCATCAATAGGAACATCTTTTTCTCTTGCGATTTCTCTAAGTTTTTTAATATTCTCTTCAATATTATCAACTTTTACCCAAGGGACCACTTCAAATCCTAGCAGATCTAATATCTGTAATCTTTTCATGAAACTATTTCCATCTATTCCACGAACGGCCTTCCAAGCAACGAACTTGATTTTTCTTTCTTTTGTAACGGAGTTATCAAGCTGTCTAACAGAGCCAGCAGTTAAATTTCTGATATTCTTAATACCATTATCTTTAATATATTTTTCTAATTCTTCACCAAAAAGTCCCTTTCTTTCTCCATCTTTTTTCAGATCAATATCTTTTAGCTCTTTAAGATGAGTATAATGATGGATCTCCATGACAGCTTCCCCATCAATTACCACTTCATCTTTATAAGGAATTTTCTTTGGAACATTTACAAAACTGTTTACTGTATGTAAAACATTTTCTCCGATGATTCCATTCCCCCTAGTTTCTGCAGCAACCAATTTACCATCTATATACTTTACTGAAATAGTAAGTCCATCCATTTTTAACATAGCCAATCCTGGCAAACCATTCATAAAACTTTCAACTTCATTTATATCTTTTGTTTTGTCTAAGGACAACATTGGATGATCATGTTCGACTTTTTCTAACTCACTAACTGTTTCTGAGCCAACATTGATAGTGGGACTGTTGGCTAAAATAATACCTGTAACTTTCTCAAGTTCTTTAAGTCGATCATATTTTTTATCATATTCATAATCAGAAATTAGAGAAGTATCTTCCATATAATACGCATGAGCATATATGTTTAATTCTTCCACTAATTCACGCATTTCTTTTAAAAGCACTCTTCTTCCTCCATTTTATACAATATAATATAATCTTTACCATGAACAAATTTTTCCCCTTCTCCAACCGGAACCTCTTCATATAGCTTCGGTTCCAATCTTATGTAGGAATCTCCGGTTTCTACTCTTACAACATCTCCCTCTTCATATATATTTTCAATTACAAAGTTCATCCACCCCATTTCCATGCCATTTATGTGACAAATTAATCCAATTCTCTCCTCAGTTCCAAAACATTCATAAAGTCTCTCTAACACTGCAATCCCTCCAATGTTCGAACGTTTGTTCGTTTGTTATGTTTAAATATTACCACACACAGCAAATTAAGTCAATCTATGTGTGGTATTATCTATTATAAATAACTATAAAATTTATTTTTAAGAGTTCCTTTGCCATAAGAACTTATATTATAATTTGAACTAACCATTTCAACATACTGGCTTTCAAAGATATCTTCCTTAGAAACATTATATTTCTTCATTATTTCTCTAAACTGCTCTACAATTCCGGCTGTATAGAGTCGAGGAATAGTCAGATACGGAATATTAAGCTCTTTTCTAAGCGCAATTAACCTATTTGTCAGTCTTAGATTTAAAGCTTCTAATGAATCACTACGTGTATTATTCCTGGAGTTAACAATATTCCCCTTCATACTTAATAAAGAAGCAGTTCCAGTAAAAGATATATACTCCTCCTCTTGTGAACTAACTTTAGCCAAGTCTACCAGCGTCTCTGACAAAGTTTTTTCCTCTCCGTTTTCGAAAGTAAGGATATTACCATTCAACTTACTTATTTTAGCTCTTAAAAGCTCACCGGGGGCTTCTGTTCTTACTCCTTCAAACAAAGCCAGAATTAAAAATTTATCAGAATAGTTTCTAATTTTAGAAATATCCTTTAAAACCTGTTCTCTGCTGGGACACACCGCTCTCTCCTTATTAAGATATTTCTGTAGACTTTCAATTTCCATATTTATTTCATCATAGTGATTTATGTTGTCTATAGATATGTTGCAGGAACAACACCAGTCAGCATATTTCCGTAAAACACTTATATTTTTCCTTAAGGCATTTATTGATGAGGCTGCAAATGTAGACAACAATTTATCTATTTCAGGAAAAGTAAAATCACATAAGTCCTTGTTAAGTAAGTCCTCATAGTCTTCCGTTTTGTTAAAAAGAGCTTTCGCACTTTGTGGAGTTTGTCCAAGATCTTCTACTACATGTCGCAGATATTCTTTCTTCCGTTCTTCATTATACATAATCACACCTCCTCAAATAAAGCTTTTATTTTATTTACTTTCATGTTTGTAACACTATTAATAATCGGCACATCTTTTCCTAATGCACTTTCTATTTTTTCTGCACATTCATATACATCCTTTGAGATAGATGAACCATATAACACTACTGGCATAGTGGTGTCATCAAATACAACATCTGGATTATTCTCTTGAACTATCTTCAAAATATTTATGATAAATACCGCAGTTTTGATACACTGACTCCGGTTCATATTTTTAGTTTTAAGAATAAACTCCAATAATGAAAACAAAGTAGCTCTGTCTATTTCTCCTCTATGTGCTCTTTCAATTTTACTTCTTACTGGACTATCCAATGTGTTGTTTAGCTTGTCAATAATTATATTAGTAGGAGACGACTTATCCATAGAAGCTAAGTAACTTTTAGAAATCTTATTTCTCTTATCTTCCTGCTCAATATACTGACATGCTTTGTCTTCTGTAAAATTCATGATATTCAGGATAAAATTAAACTGAAAATCAGGATTCTTAATTTTCGTGTTTATTGCAGCTCTAAACCGGTGAAAACCATCAATGATATCAAATTTACCAGAATTAAGTATCAATTCTGATCCAACAATATCAAAATCTACCTCTGGATCATCAACATTGAGATTAAGAGTTAAAGCATTAGGTACAAATTCTCCCTTGCTCATTAAACCTTCAATAGCTTTTACTGATGAAGAAACTATATCAATTGTATATGATACATCTTGTCCTCTACGTCTCTGTTTAAGTTGACGCTGAGTCCTTGGATTGTATATTATAAGCTGGTTATCGTAAAACTCTTTTAGTAAATCAATACTTATTTTTGTCACCCATTGATCTTCAGCTATCTCTATCACTGGACTTATTCTTATTGGATAAATATCTGTTTTTAAATAATCTGCCTTTAGGCTCGAAAATCTTACTATTTCCTTATCAGAAAAATATGTTTTCATTTCCGTATTTGCCTTAAAAACATTATTAAATGCATCAATAAGCCAATACATTTCATTGTCTGAGATCTCATCTTTACTTTTCGCTCCAATGATATACTGCATATATTCAATATCTGAATATTCATATTTTTTCATAAGAAATTTTTGTACTTCTCTCTTGTAATATGAATTTTTCTGGATCTGAGAAAAATACTTATCCAGTATCTCATACAGGTTTTCACTTCTTAACATTTTGCAACCTCCTTTCTTGTATTATATCATTGTTTAGAACTTATTTCAATAAACTATTTACATATTTAGCAGCTTCAGCATTAATGGGCTTTCGAACGATGTATCTTTGTGTCGTGTCAGGTCGAGAATGATTCATTAATTGCTGTACATATGCAATGTCTCCTGTCTGATCATATAATAATGTAGCAAAAGTACTTCTAAATTTATGAGGAGTAATATGTTTTTCAAAATCTGCGGTATATGCCTTAACTAAATCTCTCACTGATTTGTCAGTGATTCTTGTTCGTCTGTTAGAAATAAAAAGAGCATTACAATCTCTTTTATTCAAAAGTTCTGCACGTTTTATTACCCAATTTCTTAAAATATCCATACTATCATCATCAAGTTCACATTCATAAGTGTTTCTGCGCTTATCAGTAACCCTAATAATCTTCTGATCCCAGAATATATCTTCCATATTAAGTTCTGTAAGCGCAGTAACACGAATACCAGTTACCATAAGAAGAGTAAATATAGCAAGGTTTCTTTCCTTCCATGCTTCTCTTCTTGCGTTGGCCCTTTTTGTACCAATAGAATTATCATTTATTCTTTCAACAACTTTTTTCAACTCTGCGGCTGTCATTGCAACCTGTTTAAGCGGATCTTTTACAGAAACTCTTTTTATGCCACAATCAAAAGGGCTCTCTGAAATCATTTTTCTGCTTAACAAATAATCAGCAAATGATTTTAATGCCGTATAAGTAGTTGCTTTAGCACTATCTGAACTATATCCTCCATCTCTTCCTCTTAAGCAAGAGAGATAAGAGTTTACATTGTCAATAGTCATTGCTCCATTACAATCTTCTATTGACTCTATAAACCCGTTTTCTTTCAAATAGTTCATAAACCTAACAGCCGTCATAGTATAATTTTGCGCAGTAAGATATTCGCATGAATTGAATAGACCATTATAATAACCAGTGAAATATTGTGGCTTATCCCTAAGCAATGCTCTCATCTTGCTTTCTGATTTATATTTATGTTCTTCTCTTCCTTTCATGCTATTCACCTCACCATCTAAATTTGTGATCTAATCCATCTCCACGAATTCCATGTTTCTCTCTTTCTTCAAGAACTTCCCTTCTAATCTTATTGTGTTTTGAACGAAAATATACCATTGCAAATAACCAAATCATTATTATCATACTCCAACCAGACGGACCGGCTAATAAAAATATGAATGATATTATCCCTAATACAATTAAAGTTTTAATATCAGATTCATCCCATACACTGACATAATTATCTGATTTAGATGCAGTTTCACTTTGTGCTTTTTGCCACGTCCATGGATTAGGAAGTGGTGTTGGTGCATAGTCATCCCTCACTATCGCAACTGGAAAAGGATGAGCCTCTTCCATTTCAAAATCCAATGAATCTACTTTCACCCAGATGTGATAATTCGGATGATATGACCAAATTTTATTTCCAGTTCTTACTACTTGAAAGGTTCCTTGTTGCCCAGGTTTCAATGGTTTTTCTGTTAATTCATTTGCTTCTTGTACTAAATAGAGATGAAAACCATATGTATCATCATATGTATCATGATTAATTTTTGAAGTTAAAAATAGTCCTGTATTAGGAACCATATTTTCAAGATTTGCTGGAATGTTATGCTGCTCTTTATATAACTCTTCTATAGTTTTATCAGACATAGTATATGTCCAGCCTCGTTGCATATCTCTTACTTTAACTTTCTTTCCCAAATTCACCTTACCTTTCCTTGGTACAAAAAGATGGCTATTTACATAGTATTTATGTAGTTTTTTTCAATAGGTCTCCATCCTACAACACACTTATCTGTCCAGTTTCTCCATTCGTATTTTCCATATTTTTTCATTTATACAATCTTTCTCCCCATGATTACATCTTTAATGAATTTTCACTTTTTCCTGATAGCATTTATTAACAGACGTTTTTCTAAATACTGTCTGTATTTCGGCTGGTCAGCATACATGTTATTAACAAAAGTGCTTTTATCATCCTTAATCGTTTTAACAATTAAATTTATTGTCTCTTTACAGGAATCATAATATTGATAATCCACATATTCTTCCCTTTTTTCAATTTCCGATAAAAAGAAATAGCATTTGCAAACATACTCCAGTTCCAAAGCAGGAAGTTTCTTTATCACATTAGCAATAGCATTATAATTTCCTACTGAAATTTGCAGTAAATCTAAAATCCCTTCAAATTCATTTCTGGCAATATCATAATATTTCCTGCTAAACGAGTCTACTGCAATCTTATACAATGCTCTGAAATTTAAAGGATTCAATTGGTACGCTTCTTCGTAAGCACTTTGTGCCTGTAGTACTTTTTCTGACTTCTCATAAAGTTTTCCAAGCCTGTAAAAATGAAAACTATTACAAGCCGGAACATCACAATTTAAAGTACAGCTTTTCATGGATAAAAGTGCCAGACCTTTATATTCCCAGGATCTTCTTGCATTCTTGGCAATAATATTTTCAATCATATAAAAATCTGTTTTGTATCTTCTAAGCACAGCTTCTGATTCTGAAAGAAGATCCCAGCTGTCATATTCAAATTCTCTTCCTAATAAATCGCAAATATCATTAATCTTTCTTTTGCAATACAAAATTGCATAGCACAGATGCTCCACACCCTTTATCTCATCGTTGGAATCTGGCAAAACTGAGTACTGTTCTAATTCCTTTAATGCTTCATTCCAGATTTCTTTTTGCTGCATCAGACTTTTCTCATATATTTCTTCAGATGTTTCATTTCTCACCTGTCTGAACCACGACTCTGTATTGTTAAGAAGTTTACGAAACAGATCATATTTACAATATATATCTGCAATTTTCCACATAATGTCTATTCTTGCATATATATCTTGTTCATTCGCGAACACTTCTTCTAATATATCTGCCCATATTTCCTTCAATTTATTATCATTTAATTTTCCAATTTTGTTCCATATCTGTCCATTTGACATCTGTACGTTTATATTATGATTGCTTAAATGACCAAATCTGTTTTGCCATTTATCATTCTGATCATTCACATACAAAATCAGATCAAACTGATTATCACTCTTCGCTAAAATATCATTTTTCTTATCATCTAACTCATTATAGGCATACATAAAATAAGAAAAACCATTTAACTTTAGATTTTCTTTTAAAAATAATCCCACTGGATAATCATCTGCTGAATGTATGATTGCAATCTCCTCCAGGCCTCTCATGATTTTCACCTACACTCTCTTGTTCCATAAAATAGATTATAACTTTCTATAATTCATCATAAACAATACCTTCCAAATCTTCTTCATCTTCTACCAGTTCAGAATCATATTGAGAATCCATATAGTCAACAACATCACACCCGTCCGACTCAGCAGCACAAATATTTTCTGCTTCTTCTTTGTTAGCTGCCTCTACTTCATACCCCTTACTATATGCTTCATAGTAAGTAACTATGTATTTTTTAGCCCCATCTGTTGTTCTTCTTTACATTCTTTGTACAGATCATCAACAATATTATAATTTTTATTGCTTTTCCCATTGATTTCTATTAATTTGTCATCTAACATAGGAATATGTTCGTTGCTACTTTCTATATCTAACACAAATTCTCTTTTTGAATTCCATTCATAGTTTATATATCTTCCATCACAATTAATTACAGTTATTTTTAACATAGTGATTTCCTCCAATTATACTCGCAATAGTATCTCTTATGTAACTAACCCAAATTCTTTAATTAGTCTCTGAAAGACCATCCGGTTACATTTCTTATAGGCAATAGATAATGTCTTCTTTACACCTTCTTTCTTATAAATTGAATGCCCCCCAGTACAATGGTCTAATTCCCAGCCATTCTTTAGAATAATTCTCTCAACCTCTCTTCTGTTATAAGTTTTCATTTATTCACCACCTTGTTGTCTATCTCTACAATAATTTTCTCAGCGCCTTGTCTTAATGCTGCAGCAAAAGCATCTCTGAATATTTTTGTTTCATATTCTTCCAATGTACAGCTGATTGTCACTGTTTTTTCTGATGGAGTAGTTTTATATACCACTAATCAACCTCCTCTGGTATGTCCCACTCAAAATTATCTCTAACCTGTTCTAAAATATCTTTATCAGCTGCCATAGCGGAGCAGCAAAGACAAATCTGGATAGTTTTTTGAACCCGTTTTCCCTTTTTCTTTCCATAATATGTACGTTTTTCAAGAGGTACTCTATTATTAGTAGTACCACAATACCAACAACTTCCTATATAATATCACCCACCTTGAACCGAATAATATCGTGCATATGCCACTGACAACCATCATCAACACACGAATCAAATAAATTAACTTCAAATACATAATCATCAGTTATATCAATGTCATAGTCATTTGCTATTCTGGCTGTAGAGTCTAACATTTGGTTTCTACACTCTTCTAAAGTACCAATTTTTTCTACATAGAATCCGACACCATCATAAGCATGATGATAAATACAGAGATGATCTCCGTCTTCTATTTCGATTTCATGAATAGTATGGACATAGAATTCTCCGTTACTGCATGAGTAGTCAATACGCATAATCTGATCTTTAGAACCATCTACATTTCTGCAATCTTGCTTGCCATTCATCCCATAAGATAAATTATTTACAATCCATTCCTGAGCCCTATGAACAGTTTCAAAAAAGTAAAAGTATGGTTCCCTGTAATGTTCACTATCTAATGTACATAGTAAATATATCTTCATTTTTTCACCTTCGTCTTCCACTGTTTTCTTCTCTTACTCTGCATCTTCCAACCAGAGATTTTATTACATTTGTAATCCCATGAATCTATTCTTCTTTTTGGTTTTATAGGTTTGAAAGAAATACCATATTCATCTTTTATATTTCTTATTTCTTCTGGCGTAATACTTTTTCGCTGATCAGATGTTAATTTCACCCAATGTTCGTTCCAACCTCCTCCACGATGACTATAGATCCATGTTGCTGGTCTTTTCTTTTTATATTGATCTGTAAGCTCACGAAAATTCCTTACATTACCATGATCGTCTATAATTAAATACCGGTGATATTCTTTTGTCATCATAAAGTCACATCTGTCGTATATGTATTCATCTTCAAAATAATTAAACTTATTATAAAATTGTTTATCGTATTTTCTTTTGAAATATATATATACTTCTTTGGTGCCTGTCAGATATCCGAGATATTCCCATGGCAACCATTTATACCTGGCCCATTCACAATGATATTCAATTACTTTTGTACGCTGCATATAAATATAGTATTCTCTCATAATCATTCTCCCATTGGCTCCTCTCATAAAGAGAGAGGCTATTTTTTATATAACGCAAAGAAATTTAAGAGTATCTTTTTCATACTTATATATTTTCTTTGTAAGAAAATTTTTTCTAGGTGTAGCTTCCTCCAATGTATCCTGCAAGATTATTGATAAATCTACTGCATCAACATCATCAGCCTTATGAATCATCACCTCATGTACACTGGTAAACACTAAATACAAATCTGAATCCAATACATTAGCAAAGCGTTCAGCCACGCCGGGATAAAATATAGCTACGGCACCGTTTATTTTCTTTGCTGTAGTTAAACAATTTCCAATAAAATCTTGGCTAATTGCTTCTTCTGTACCGGGACTCATAAACTCTTCTCCTTCATATTCCGGACTAAAGAGCATCTGATCCCATCTGTAAATTCTCGGTGGATACATACGTTCTGTATTTCTTAATGCTTCTTCCAGAATATTGCCTTCACTTAAGGTCAAACCATCTTCTTTCCATTTCTCTACTACACATTTAAAAATCTTAGTGCTCATAATGTTTCCATCATTTTCAGATACCTTCATATATAATACCTGAACAATGTCACCAATTCTTTTATAAATAGCATTACTCAATTCTTTAGAATTATCATCATAATTAAGCAGCCTTATAAAAAGAGAATCTTTAACAGTTTCGTAGTTCCAAATTTTCTTTGTTTTTTCATAAGAATTTTGTCCTTGTAACTGTCTAATGTCTCTTACAGTACTATCAAGAATGGTGTCAAACGATGTTCCATTTAAGAATTCTCTAAAAAGCTCTTTTGTATGTATTCCACAGACCTCCCAGGCATCATCATGCTCTGCAAACTTCACCAGCAGTCTGTCTCCTGTCGGAGAAAATCTATCTCCATCTTTTGAAAATTCTATATTCTCAATAGGAATGTTGATAGCTGCACTTATTTTATTTTTAAGTTCTTCCACAAACATTTCATAGTTCATCATAACTAATCCCTCTCTTTCTTAACCCATATGGTTACATGAATACTCTGACATTTCGCTTAACTTTTTAACTATAAAATCTGGTATATAGCCACACTCTGAGCATATACAAACATGCTTGATCTCTTGGAATTTCTTTTCCCATAAACTGTTGTTTAGTTTCTTGGCATTCCTCTTTATAGCAGTATTCATTATCTGGGCAGCTATCGCAGTCATACTTTATATTTTCAATCCAGGGAAAATACCAAGCTAAGATATCAGATTCAATTCCATTTCCTTCATCTCCTATACACTCTGTTATTCCTGTACTGAAATCCAAAGGGATATATGGATCATTAGAAGAAAAATCCCTTATATAAAAAGGTGCATGTATCCCTCTTTCTCGCATTCTCTGAATCCAAAACTGTTCATAGTCTGTGTATGTTTCACAAACTGTCCAAGAAAGTTCTTCTAAGCTTGGCAAATCATCATACCAAGTGGTTCCAAACATTTCTTCTAACTGTTTATTAATACTCTCTGCGCATCTCCAGTCATATCCGTTCTGCCGATGAATAGTTTTTCCTTCAAGAGTACTTACAACTTCAAATACTGCCGGATAATACGTTTCTACATAACTATACATTTCAGAACAAGATTTATAATATTGTTTATAGAGCTCCTTTACTTCTTGATACACCGAATCAATAGTTACTGTGTTATCGTTTGCTTTGCCAATAATAAAACTTGAAGAACTACTATTGGTTACAAACCCGTTACGAATCTTCAATGGTATCACCTCTTCCTATATCATATGCTCTTTTACAGTACTTCCAATCATCACACAACGATCCATCCATTTTCTTGTAGCAGCCTTTACACAGGTACTCTCTACTTTCTATGATTTTATTAAACTGCTCATAGTTCGCATAAAATTCTTTCCGGTAAGTTCCATCTTCATCTTCAATAGTACCTAAATAACCACCATCTACTTCATCAAGAATACTAGAATCAAAATATGGATACAGAAAATCATAAATATCTTGTCCTAAGTCTTCACCTAAATACATATACCCTTTCATACAGAAGCTAGCAGTTAGGAACCACATTCCTTCTGAAAATTCTAATGTGTAAGTTGGATATAAAACTCTATAATGATTCATCCACTTGGACTCTTTTAGTTCTTTATGTTGTAACAATGGTTTTATATCTCTATCACGGCTCCGCTCACTTGTAATAATTGACAAATCATGTAATAACTCATCTGGAAGACTCCTTTTCAAGGCAAAAATCAGTCTTCCCTCATAATAATTTCCCATCTTCCTGCACCCTTTCAAATATATAAATAGAGTTTAAAGTTGTCACCTTCAATTTGTTTATATTTTCACTTATTGAAATAATATAGCTCGTAAACAGATATAATCCTTCGATAGGTGTCCCATCTGATTCCCGAACATACCTAATAACCATAGATCTATCTACTTGGAGCTTATTCGAATCAATTTCAACAACTCGGCCAATTCGTTTAGGATAGCGTCCATCTGTTCTTTCCGTTCCAAAATCTCCACAAGTACCAGTATG
>ERZ834382.2298-NODE-2298-length-13791-cov-4.549214_pt1 | contig 13791 bp, 16 predicted proteins | sample MGYA00519692_ERZ834382 | MGnify/ENA primary metagenome ERZ834382 (study PRJEB31850, sample SAMEA3708751) | human gut metagenome | biome: human gut; feature: human-associated habitat; material: faeces | place: China | collected 2014 ...
GCCCGGACCATGTGTGCGAGCAATTCGGCTGGCTGGACAAGGACGGCGCATGGGCGGCGTGCATCCCGGCAGGGGTGTATGTCATCGTGGAAGAAACGGCAGAATAAAGATCGTACTGCAAAAAGGGGCAGCGCTCCGGGTAACCGGAACGCTGCCCCTTTGTTTGCATCTTCAGAATGGCCAAAACTTTTCTGCCTTTTGCGGGTGTCAGTCTGTCAGGGGCATGATGCTCTCCGGTGCGGCGCACAGAAAGGCGGGCAGTGCCGGGGCAGGGGAGGAAAGCGTGAGTTTGCTCACCTTCCACCACAGGCGGGTGTCATGATCCGGCGCGGTGCAGATGAAGTTCCAGTCAAAAGGATTTTCGCTGGAAGAAAGCGGCTTCACGGGCAGGGCATTGAGAGCGTCCGGGCTGCAGGGGGCAAAGTCGTGGGCGCGGATGCCGACAGCGGTGCAGTTTTTCGGCACCGGCAGAGCCAATTGCAGTGGTGCGTTCCAGCCGGGCAGGCGCACCGTATGCGCATCCACCCGGGTGCAGGGTAGGATGTTCTTGCACCCGGTCAGCCGGGCTGCCGTGACGCTGCGCGGGTCGGCAAAGACGTCTCGTGTATGGCCGGTGCGCAGCACACGGCCGCTGTCAAGCACGACCATCTCTGGGCACAGGCGGTACGCCTCGTCCCGGTTGTGGGTAACGAGAAGCGCTGTTCCGTCAAAACCGGACAGCAGGCTGCCGACTTCGCCCTCCACTTCCTCGCGCAGGTAGCTGTCCAGCGCACTGAACGGCTCGTCCAGCATCAGGATGCGGGGGTTTCCCACAAGGATACGGGCCAGCGCAGTGCGCTGCTGCTGCCCGCCGGAAAGTTGGGCCGGATAGCGCCTGGCCAATTTTTCCAGCCGCATGGCCCGCAGCATTTCGGCGCAGCGGGCCTGCCGGGCAGCACGGTTTTTTTCGGCTTTCAGGCCGCAGAGGATATTCTGCTCCACCGTCATGTTGGGAAAGAGGGCGTAGTTCTGGAACAACAGCCCTGCACCCCGCTGCTGGGGCGGAAGGTCGATGTGCTGCTCGCTGTCGAACAGTACCTGCCCGTCCAGCACGATGCGGCCGGAGTCCGGCTTTACGATACCGGCGATGCAGCGCAGGGTCATGCTCTTGCCGCAGCCGGAAGCGCCCAGCAGGGCGGTGGCGGTGTCCCCGGCAGAAAACTCGGACCGCAAGATAAAACCGTCCAGCTTTTTCTCGATGTTCACTTCCAGACTCATGCGCGGCCACCTGCCTTCTGTTTCTTTTCCAGCAGATTCACTGCCAGCAGCACCACTGCCGAGATGACGATATCCACTAACACCCAGCGCATGGCCCCGGCTTCGTCGTTGGTGCGCCAGAGCTGGTATACGGTGGTGGCGATGGTGGCCGTTTTGCCGGGTGTATAGCCTGCGATCATGCTGGTGGCACCATACTCGCCCAGCGCCCGGGCAAAGGCCAGCACCGTGCCCGCCAGAATGCCCTGTCGGCAGTACGGCATCCGCACCCGCCAGAAGATCCATGTGTCGGACTGCCCCAGTGTCTGGGCCGACCATGCCAGCGTTTCGTCAAAGCTTTCGAATGCGCCGCGTGCGGTGCGGTACATCAGCGGGAATGCCACTACGATGGAAGCAAAGATCGCGCTGTACCAGTTCATGACAAGCTTCACGCCGAAATGCTCCATGAAAAAAATACCCAAAGGCCGCTTTGCTCCGAAGAGCAGCAGCATAAAATAACCCACCACGGTGGGCGGCAGTACCATGGGCAACGTGAGCACCACATCCAGCACACCCTTGACGGTGCGGGGCAGCTTTGCAATATAATAAGCAGCAAAAATTCCGAGGAAGAACACCGCCGCGCAGCTGATGAGGGCGATGCGCAGGCTGTTCCAGAGAGGATACCAGTCCATTGTTGTTCTCCTGTTCTTTATGGAATGAAACGGATGATCTTTCACAGTACGGTACAGGATACGGTGCCGCCCACCGGGATAAAAATGATCTCAAAGAATAAAATACAAAAAATGGGCAAGTTCGTCAAGCGGAAAACTGTCCGAATTTTTGTGTCCGGCTGTGAAAATTACAGGAGCGTGGATGCCGGATGCGGCAAGGGGGGAAATATCTCTGCGGCGGGCCTTTCCGAACGGTCCTGGACGTGATAGAATAGAAAAAACAGTTCGGGTCAGGGAGCACGGGCAGAAGAGCGGTACAAAAAGATGCCGTAAAAGGCCAAAAGGGAACTTTATGGTACCGTTTTATCTGTAGAATATCCTCAGAAGAAGCAGAAATGCTCTGCGGATGGAGGAAAAGACGATGGCAAATGATGACTATGGGTATTCTGGCAAAGGTTCCACGGGATATGCCCAGTATATGACGGCGTTCAACCGAAACTTCGGCGGCTCGTCCGGCGGCGGAGGAAACCATAGCGGCGGGGGGGGGGGAGACGGCAGCGGCTATGAGGCGCGTTTTTCCAAATGCGGCATCTGCGCCCTGATGCAGGAGTTGGGACTTTCCGACCTGACCCCTGCCATGTGCCATCTGGATTACGCCATGAGCGAGGCGGGCGGCGCAACAAATTTTGTGCGCATGTATACGCTGGCTTCGGGTGGACCGTACTGTGACTGCGGATATAAAAAGAAGCAGATGTGAAGGAACAGACATAAAAGAAGATGGAATAAAAATCGCGTGGTCTGCATTCGCAAAGGCAGTTCACGAAGCTGTGCGTTTTCCAGAAGCATTATGCGATGTGAAACTCACAGTTGCGGCAAAACGATTTATATTTTTTAAAACCCAAAAAAGCGGATTTCTGCAATTTGATTCTTGTGGAAAAAATGGTGTAGAATGGTGTAGAGAAACGTGGATCGGAACGAAAATTGCTGAGAAATTGACTGTAAGAATAACACGCAGCATCGTGATATAAAGACTTATAAAGGATAATATGAAAAGTTGTAAAATCCTATTTATTTGCCACGGCAATATCTGCCGCAGTCCGATGGCGGAATTTGTAATGAAAGATTTAGTGGAAAAAGCGGGGCTTTCCGCTCAGTTTGAAATCGCATCGGCGGCGACCAGCATGGAAGAAATCGGCAACCCGGTCTATCCGCCGGCACGGCAGAAGCTGGCGGAACACGGTATCTCCTGTGCTGGGAAAACGACCCGGCAGATGACCCGGCGGGACTATGAAAACTACGATTATATTATCGCCATGGACCACAACAATCTGCGCAACATGGCCCGCTTTGTGGGCGGCGACCCGGAGCGCAAAGTATCGCTGCTGATGGACCACACCCGCCGCCCCGGTGATGTGGCGGACCCATGGTATACCGGGGATTTCGAGGCAACATGGCAGGATGTTCTGGACGGCTGCACAGCCCTGTTGGAAGAACTGCAAAAGGGGGAAAACAGAAAATGACGATCGCACAAATCATGGAAAAGATGATCGCTTTTTCGGAGGGAAATATGTCCGGAAACTGGAAAATGCCGATAATGTTCAGAGCATTTGTCAGAGAATACTTGTACTGCACTGATAAATGTGATAATCTGAGAAAGCAATAAAAGCATAAATGATGTGCAGCTGAAAACAGGGAGCGTTGATATGGCAGAATTTGCAGAAAAACTCGGGCTCGGCTTTTTGTTTCAGGATGAAGAAATGGTTCAAAGGGTCGTCGGGCATGTTGTCCAGAATGGATCAGCGGTGACGGGATATTACGGCTCTCTATATTTTGACGAAACATTTGGCGACGCAGAAATTGTTGCCCGAGTGATCCGGAGAAAAGACGGAAAACTGGAACTGAGCGACATTGATACACACTCCGTCGGGCGATGTGTATGGAAAGTGCGTTCGCTTGGGATGAATATCGACCGGAAAGATGCTGATATTCTGGAAAAACGCTGTGTGGTATGTGATGCAGATAACGGCAACGGAATGGCAGTTATTAATATTTTGCGTGCGGATGTTCTGCCCTGTTTTGCAGAAGGCGAGGAAATGAAGCTGCAGGTGGTGGCCTTTCCGTCTGAAATCGAATACTTTGAAGACGAAGAAGCTTACGAGAAATCTGTAGAACCGGATAAAAACGGAAAAAAATGGCTCTTGGATGAAGGCTCTGTCCTCCCAACGGGGTTACTGCATAATCGGAATCCAGAAGGAAAATATTTTGAAAAAGATGAAACACTGGATGATTTGATGCTGGTTCGCGGAACGGTGAAGCGGCTTTACCATGGAAAATGCAAAATTGGCGAAGAAGAATGGAATGGATACATCCGGTGCGTGATCGATACGAAATTTGGTGAGCTGGAAATCGTACATACGATGGAAGATGTGCCGAAAGAGGAAAGAAACAACCTGTTTGTGGGTGCAACGGTGAAGGGCATTGTTACACTGTCAGGCGATGCTGCCATCTATGAATACAAAGACGGGGCTGTCTATGATGAAGCACATGGTCTGTCGCTTCTCCGCTCGGTCATTCTGGGAGGGGACACAGAGAGAATGCGAAGCGCGCTTGCGGAGGATGCAACTTACTGCGCTGAATATTCAGGCATAACCTATTCAGGAACCGACGCAATATTGAAACAGCTGAAAGTTGTTCAGCAGGAAGCGGGAGTCCGGTACTTTGCTCATTATGCAACAATTGAGTCGGTGAAGGATGGCGACGAGCTGCTTCCCTATGGGGAGGGAAAGAAGTGCCTTGTTCTGGCAACGGAAAAGCCGGAGCATTACGAATCGATTGCGTTTATTGAGCTGACAGCTGAGGGAAAAATTCAGAAACTGACAACGAGCACAAACGGAAGATACCAATTCAAATTGAAAAAAATACCTCGGGTGAAAGATCCCCTTGATGACGTTAAAATGCCGGAATGCGCGGAAATGGCGATAAACCCATTGACATAATATGAAAATAGGATTATAATAACGCCATCCAAAACAGGGAGGAACGGCAGATGCTGGCTTACCATGCGGCCCGGCGCATGACCGGGCGAATGCCTTACTCCCAGACAGTTTTCTGGCAGGAAGCCTGAATCCAAGCAGGACGATGCCGTTGTCTGGGAGCATGATCCGAAAAGAAACTGCAGAACAAAAAAGGAGAACCGACAATGGCAGACTATAAACTGTGGAACGCACTGAAGGACGCTAAAAAATATCGCTGGGTGGAGCTTTCCCACTCGCTGAACAACGACAGCCCTTACTGGTCCGGCATCCCGGATGGCTCGGTGGAGCTGGCCAAGACCGTGTGGGACTGGGGCAAGCCGGAGCTGGAATGCCTCATCCAGACCTTCAAATTCCCCGGCCAGTTCGGCACCCACATTGACTTTCCGGGCCACTTTGTCAAGGACAGGGCGCTGTCGGAGCAGTACGACGTGAACGACCTTGTTTTCCCGCTGGTGGTCGTGGACATCTCCGAGCAGGCAAAGAAGAACCCCCGTTACGCTGTGACGGTGGAGGACATCAAGGCCTATGAAGCTGAGTACGGCCCCATCCCGGACGGCGCTTTCGTGGCGCTGCGCAGCGACTGGTACAAGAAGTGGCCGGACATGAACGCACTGTCCGGCATCGACGCCGAGGGCAAGGAGAATGCACCCGGCTGGTCGTTGGAAGCACTGGAATACATCTACAAGGTGCGCAATGCCGCAGCCAATGGGCATGAAACACTGGATACGGATTCCTCTGCTGTGGCGGAAGAGCAGGGCGACCTTGCCTGCGAACGCTATGTGCTGGCGAACAACAAACTGCAGGTGGAAGTGCTGGCCAATCTGGACAAAGTCCAGCCTGCCGGTGCGGTGATCGTGGTCTCCTATCCGCGCATCGAAGGTGCCACCGGCCTGCCTGCACGGGTCTGGGCTATTACGGAATAAGGACGGGAAACGGCAAAAATGTCGTTTGAAAAAGCAAATGCAGACCTCGAAGCCAAAGGGCTGGGAGATCATATCATCGTGCTGAACGAGTCCTCTGCCACGGTGGCGGAAGCGGCGCACGCACTGGGCGTGGAACCGGCCATGATCGCAAAAACGCTGTCGGTCCTGCAGGGTGAAACGCCAGTGCTTATCGTGACCGAGGGCACCGCCCGACTGGACAACCACAAATACAAGAGCCTGTTCCACATCAAGGCGAAGATGATCCCCTATGATGACGTGGAGACTCTTGTCGGCCATGCGCCCGGCGGCGTGTGTCCCTTTGGCATCAACGAGGGCGTGGAGGTTTATCTGGACGAAAGCCTGCGTAAATTTGAGACGGTCTACCCTGCAGCGGGCAACGGCCACACGGCTGTCCGGCTGACCTTGCCGGAGCTGGAAGCTGCTGCCGGTGCAAAGGACTGGGTGGATGTATGCAAGGAGCCGGAGGCAGAATAAGGCACGCCTGAACCGGATGATAGAAATGCAAAAGAACGCTCACCCCATTCTGGACGAATCGTCCGGGCAGGGTGAGCGTTTTTTCTGTGGAATGCGGAAAAGGGGATGCAAGTCGACATCAGGAATCCTGCTTCATCCACTGCGCCAGTGCATCGGCGGTCTGCTGCTGTTGTTCTTCGGCGGTGAGCGTCGGGGTGCCGTCACCCTTCTGGGTGCCGTAGCTGCCGAAACCGGCGTGGCAGCCGCCTTCCAGAATCACTTCGGTCGTATCGGCAGGGATGTTCCGATGATTTTATCGGCTGATTTTATTATAAAACTCTGCGACGGAAACTGCAAAGGCGATTCTTCACAAAAAATCCGGCAGGAAAATTGCGGCAAAATGCCCACGGGACGCATGTGCTTGCGTCTGGCTGCCGGATGTGGTAGGATGGAGAAAACGCACAGGAGGAAAACGGCGATGCCCTTTCTGATGATCCGCAATGATATCACCCGGGTGGAGGCGGACGCCATCGTCAACCCGGCCAATCCCGCTCTGCTGCAGGGTAGCGGCACCAGCCGCGCCATTTATCAGGCGGCGGGCGAAACGGAACTGACTGCCGCGTGCAAAGCTATCGGGGATTGCGCTCCGGGCGGGGCGGTGTGCACACCGGCGTTCGGTCTGCCGGCAAAGTATATCTTTCATACGGTCTGCCCTGCTTGGCACGGCGGCACTGCCGGTGAGGCGCAACAGCTGGCCGGGGCCTACCGCGCAGCGCTGGAACTGGCCGTGGAATACCATTGCGAGAGCGTGGCGGTTCCGCTGCTTTCCACCGGAAACTACGGCTATCCGAAAGAGCAGGCATTCCGCATTGCGGCAGATGTCATCACCCGGTTTGTGCTGGAGCATGACCTGACGGTCTATCTGGTGCTGTACGACCGGGAGTCGCTGGCGACCGGGCAAAAGCTGTTCGCCGACGTGGCGGAGTACATCGACGACCACTATGTTGCCGGAAAGGACGAAAGCTACTGGTTCGGGCGGCGCCGCGGGCGGCAGGAACCGGAAGCAGTATTTGCACAGCCGGAAGTGGCGATGCCGGAACGACCGGCAGCCCCGGCGGCACCCGGCAGTCTGCAGAGCCTGATGGACAATCTGGGCGAAAGCTTTGCGGCCCGGCTGGTGCGTCTCATCGACGAGCGGGAACTAAAGGACTCCACTGTATACAAGCGGGCCAACATCTCCCGGCAGCTCTTTTCCAAAATTCTGTGCAGCACAAACTACAATCCCAAAAAGAAAACCGTGCTGGCCTTTGCGGTGGGGCTGCGCCTGACCGAGCAGGAAACGACTGACCTGCTGAAAAGTGCGGGCTACGCATTCTCGGACAGCTCCAAACAGGACTGGATCGTCCGGTACTGTCTGGAACACAAAATTTATAATATCAATCAAATCAATGCACTGCTGTTCGAGTACGACCAGGATCAGCTGGGCAACTGAAAGTGTCGCCTGAAAGTTGACCTTCTGCCTCCGGTTTTGTGGTATCCTTTTGCCATCGAGCAAAATGACTGCAAAAACGGAGGTTGATTTTATGTTGGGAGCAATTCTGGGCGATATCGTGGGCAGCCCCTACGAGTTTGACTGCAATAATTATAAGCACAAGGATTTTCCACTGCTGAGCGCACGGTCGAGGTTTACCGATGATACGGTCATGACGATCGCGGTTGCGCAGGGGCTGCTAGCCGGGCAGGGCAACCAGGGACGGACATTTGCCGAGGTGCGGGAAACGATGGGGCTTTGGGGTGAAGCATATCCCCATGCCGGGTACGGCGGGATGTTCCGCCGCTGGCTGCACTCGGAACATCCGCATCCTTACGGCAGCTTCGGCAACGGGTCGGCCATGCGGGTGTCGGCGGCGGGGTGGCTGTTCGATACGCTGGAAGAAACGTTGGAAATGGCAAAGGTGACTGCCGAAGTCACCCACAACCACCCTGAGGGCATCAAGGGTGCGCAGGCAACTGCAGCGGCCATCTTTCTGGCGCGCACCGGCAGCAGCAAACAGAAGATCCGTCGTTACACGGAGAAGACCTTCGGGTATGATCTGAGCCGCACCTGCGACGAGATCCGCCCCGGCTACCGCCATGTGGAAACCTGCCAGCAGACCGTGCCGGAAGCCATCACGGCCTTTCTGGAAAGCACCGGCTACGAGGATGCGCTGCGCAACGCGGTATCCCTTGGCGGCGATAGCGACACCCTCGCCTGCATCACGGGCGGCATTGCCGAAGCTTTCTACGGTATGCCGCCGTACCTGCAGGCGGAAACGCTGAAGCGCCTGCCGGAAGATCTGCGGGATATCTATGAGCAGTTCCGGGAAGAAGCGGACCGCCACGCTATTTTTTCATCCGTAAAATGAAATTGCTTCTTGTCCTCTTTCCTGTGAGGGATTATAATAAAAAAGATAAAAAATACAAGGAGAGTTTCGGCAATGAATTCCTCACAAGACAGCACGGCATCCCCAAAGAACCTTTTTTCGCGGTATAAGGAGCACATCACCGGCGCAATTTTTGCGGGTCTGGTGCTCGGCATCCTCACCGGCCTGTTTCTGGCAGGGCGCTTCCCGGCGGTGCTCACCGTGACCCAGCTGCTGGGCAGCATCTACATGAATGCCCTGAACATGATGATCTTCCCGCTGGTGTTCTGCTCCATCGTGGTGGGCATCACCAGCATCGGCAATGCCAAAACCACCGGCAAGATCACCGGCGGTGCCATGATCTTTTTCCTGTGCACCACGGCGCTTGCCAGTCTTGTGGGTCTGGTCATTCCCCGCGCCATCCATCTGGGTGAGGGTGTCCGGTTCGAGATGGCCACTTCGGACATTGAGGCCAGCAAGATGACCAGCATTCTGGACACCCTCAAAAATCTCATCCCCTCTAACCCGGTGGCGGCCTTTGCCAACGGCAATATGCTGCAGGTGCTCACCTTTGCGGTCATCATCGGTTTCACTCTCATCGCCATTGACGAAAAGGGCGAACCGTTGCTGAAAGTCATCGAGGCAGGCAACGAAGTCTGCCTGAAGATCATCAGCACCGTGATGTACTTCACGCCGGTGGGTGTGTTCTGCACCATCGTTCCGGTGGTGGAGGCCAACGGCACCGACACCATCCTCTCGCTGGCAACCCAGCTGGTGATCCTGTACATTGCCTTCTTCGGTTTTGCCGCTGTGGTGTACGGCGGTGCGGTCAGGTTCCTGGGCAAGGAAAGCCCCATCCGCTTTGTCAAGGCCTGCCTGCCCGCAGCGCTGAACGCCTTCGGCACCTGCTCCAGCTCGGCCACCATCCCCATCAGCAAGCAGCGCATGGAAGAGGAAATGGGTGTGTCGGATAAGATCACCAGTATCGCCATCCCGCTGGGTGCAACGGTGAACATGGATGCCGTTTCCATCCTGATGTCCTTCATGATCGTCTTCTTCGCCAATGCCTGCGGCGTGGAGGTGAGCACTTCCATGATGGTGGTCATCCTGCTGGCCAATGTCATCCTGTCGGTGGGCACGCCCGGCATTCCCGGCGGTGCCATTGCGTCCTTTGCGGCGCTGGCCACCATGGCCGGTCTGCCCGCGGGCGTCATGGGCGTTTATATCAGCATCAACACCCTGTGTGACATGGGCGCGACCTGCGTCAATGTCATCGGCGATATGGCCGGCTGTGTGGTGCTGAAGGAAAAAATCAAACTGGAAGAGTGATCCCGGAAAGGAGAAAATCATGGAATTTACCGATGTGATCGAAAAGCGCTATTCTTGTAAAAACTACAGTGCACGGAAGGTGGAGGACGAAAAGCTTACTGCCATCCTGAGCGCCGGACGTGTTGCGCCTACGGCCAAGAACTTTCAGGAGCAGCGCATCTATGTTGTCCGTTCGGAAGAGGGCCTTGCAAAGATCGATGCGGCAACGCCGTGCCGCTACGGTGCGCCGGTCTGCCTTGTGGTGGCATATGACCGCAGCAATATGTTCACATACCCCGGCGGAAAGCACACCTCCGGCGCAGAGGACGCCGCCATTGTGGCGACCCACATGCTGCTGGCTGCAGCCAATGCAGGGGTGGACAGCTGCTGGATCAACTTCTTCGACCCGGAAAAACTGGCCGCAGAGCTGGGCCTGCCGGAAAACGAAGAAGTGCTGATGTTGATGGACCTCGGCTATGCCGCCGAAAGTGCAGGCCCGCTGGCAAACCACGGCCTGCGCAAGCCGCTGGAAGAAACAGTCGCTTACCTCTGAGAAAAATAAAACAGCGCAGATAGAAATATCCCCGATGCCGGATGCCCGGTATCGGGGATATTTTTTGGACCGTATTTTTATGCCCCAAAAATCACTGCAGCTTGGAGACGATCTCTTCGGCAGACATGCCGCTGGCCAGCAGTTTTTTCAGCACAGCCTCGGCTTCGGCCTTCTTTGCGTTCTCGGCAGCTTTGGTCTCAGCAGCAGCCTTTTTGGTCTCTGCCTTGGTCAGCTCCTTGGTGGCGGCCTTTACAGCAGCCTTGGCGGTTTTCAGCTGTGCCTTCAGCTCATCGATGTTGGCAGTCAGTGCTGCAACAGTGGCTTCTGCCTGCTCTTTGGCAGCAGTTTTTTCAGCAATGAGTGCTGCATAATCGATCTTATTTTTTGCGGTGCGTGCAGCGCGGGGAGTATGGACTTTATTTTTGCTTCCTTTGGGTCTGGGCATGGGGGGTGTCCTCCGTTTCATAAAAATAAATTTGTAATCTTAGTATATTTCCGAACGCGATAAATTGCAATAGAAAAATGCCAAAAAATTATCAGAAATAGATAAATCCGGGATACAAAATCGGAAGCATGAAATTTGCCGAAAAACGAACGTAAAATCTATCGACAAAAAGAAACTAAAGTTCATGATGTCGGTCATCCTGACCATTGCTTCGCTGGGCACCCGCGTGGCGCTGGCCTATCTGCTCTCGGCTACGCCGCTGGGGGTCACGGGCATCTGGCTCAGCGTCCCGATCGGCTGGGCGCTGGCGGACGCCATCGGCATCGGGTACTACCTCAAAACCAAAACGGCATAACGAAACAGCCGGGAGACGTTCCAAAAGGGAAGCCTCCCGGCTGTTTTTTTATAAGTTGTGTGCTCTGCCCGGTTACTTGAGCAGGGCGCTGTGGTCTGCGCCGCCAATGGTCAATGCCGCGCGGGGGCCGGTGTGGGTCCAGACGACGGCCGTTTCATCGGGGGCGTCGGGTTCAGCCGCCAGCAGGGCGTCCACCGAGACCGTGGTGGAGCGGGAGAGCAGGGTGGTGAACACAAGGGTCTTCACGCCCTGAGCCTTCAGGGCGCGGACCATGCCCAGCGTCAGGTGGGCCGAGGTCACGATGCCGTTGGCGCGGATGGTCAGGGTCGTGCCGTTCTGGGTGCAGGTGTGGGTGATCTGCTTGCCCAGAACGTTGGTGACATACAGCCCCTCCACCGTGACCGGGCGCTCCACTTCCACCGAGCCAGTGGAAGGCGCTTCTGCCGCTTCCGTTTCGGTGGGCGCTTGCTCGCGTACAACATCACCGGGCTGGGAAACATCGTCGCCCTTCGCATTGCGGCGGGTGATGGTCGTGCCCACCTGCAAACCGGAGAACCGCGTTTCGCCGTTGATCGAATCGCCAATGGCCACATCGCCGCCGCCAGTGGCGTCGATCGTCACCTTGCCTTCAACGGTAATATCAGACTTTACCTCAGTAGCACCGTCAGCAACGCTGCCGCTGCCGATGGCCGCAGCACCGGCAAGGGGAGCATCTTCATTATTCAGAACGCCGCCTGCAGCAGTAATGTTAGGAGAACCAGCTTCGGTGCTCTTGATGGAAACTTTGTTTCTGGTATCCTCGGTGTCGGGTTCTGTTTCTGCGCCGCCACCGATACCGGCAGCACCAGCGCCGCCCTGTGCATTTTCGATGGTGACATTGCCCTCGATGGTCACGTCACCAGTGCCAAGAGCACCGCCGCCGATACCGGCACCTTCTTCGCCGCCGGTGGCGTTTCCGATTTGAGCGTTACCTCTAATGGTTACATTGCCGATGCCAACAGCGCCGCCACCAATGCCGGAACCACCATAACCACTTTTTGCATTTTCGATTTTGGCGTTGCCTTCAATGGTCACGTTGCCTACAGTTGGATCGATTACCATGCCATCGCCATCGAGATACAAATCGCCTTGGCCGCTGCCGATGCCAGCGCCGTTTGCGCTGCTTTCGGCATTTTCAATGACTGCATCACCTCTGATGATGATCTCGCTGTTACCACGGGTGCCACTGCCGATGCCGGCTCCAGCTTCACCGCCCTGTGCGTTTTTGATGACGGCATCACCTTCAATGGTCACTGTGCCCAGACCCTGAAGGCCGCTGCCGATGCCAGCAGCCATATAGCCACCAGAGGCTTCGGTGATGGTGCCGCCACTGATGGTGACAGTGCCATTTCCTCCAATAAGAGTGTCCTTCGGTATCTCGCCACAACCGCCACCAATACCGGCACCATAGCGGCCCGTAGCCTTTGCGGTGATATCGCCGTCCGTAATTATGACCGTACCGTTGCCATCGAGGCCACCACCAATACCGGCAGCCAGACTGCCGCCCGTAGCGGTGATCGTACCACCGGAAATTGTCACATCGCCGTCACCGCCGACGGCGGCGTACTTGTCGCCGGCACCGCCGCCAATACCGGCAGCCCCATTACCACCCGTGGCAGTGATCTTACCACCCGTAATGGTCGCTTGGCCGTCGTGTTCGTCACTGCCGCCGATGCCGGCACCTCGGCCACCACCGTTGGCAGTCAAACTGCCAGTAGTATCGGACGCACTGCCCTTTGCGGAGCCATCATCATTCTTTTCGTCCTGAATCGTCAGCGTGCCGCTGTCGTCGGTCTTGTTATGCTCCAGACCGGCGTGGCCATATCCGCTTGTCAGCGTGTTGTTGCCGTTCAGCTCGATGTTCGTATTGCCGCTGCCGGTAACGCTTACAGCGGTCTTATAGGCGTTCGGGTCATAAGCATACTTGGACCCTTCGTCTACATTGATCGTTACGTTATCCAGCGTGACATTCACCGTCTTGCCTTCATCTGCATGGATCGTTACTGTATTCGAAGACGCGGTAGAAGAGTCCTTGCTTTTAATAACGGTGTCCGTATCATTCTCTTTTGTCGTACTTCCCTGTGTGACATTGTTGCCGCTTTCACCAGCCGAAATCGAGATGTCGCCATCGTCAATGTACCATGTAGCCGCAAAGGCGGGGAGCGTCATCCCGACCACAAGGGCGGCGGTGAGGGCGAGGGCGGCGGCGCGCTTTGCGGTGGAGCGGCGGGCTGTTTTGACCGCAGAAACCGGGCTGTGCCCCAGAACACGCATGGCGAGTTTGCGATAAGAGATCATAAAGGTTACAATATACCAAGATAGAAAAAGGTAGCGTTTTATCAACGCTAATTAC
>ERZ834382.2311-NODE-2311-length-13699-cov-5.971856_pt1 | contig 13699 bp, 13 predicted proteins | sample MGYA00519692_ERZ834382 | MGnify/ENA primary metagenome ERZ834382 (study PRJEB31850, sample SAMEA3708751) | human gut metagenome | biome: human gut; feature: human-associated habitat; material: faeces | place: China | collected 2014 ...
ACTTCTGGGCGGCAAAGGGCTCGTGCAGCTTGTCCTTTGCGCTGGTCTTGTGCTCGCAGCCGCAGTCCGGCCACTGCACGTTGACGGTAGGGTCATCGTAGGGGATGCCGCCCTCGCTGGTGGGGTCGTAAACGTCGGTGCACTTGTAGCAGAATTCCGCCACGTCGCTCAGAACAAGGAAGCCGTGGGCAAAGCCCTCCGGGATATAGAACATCTTCTTGTTCTCCTCGGACAGGGTGACGCCCACCCACTTGCCGAAGGTGGCGCTGTTGGGGCGGCAGTCCACGGCCACGTCGAACACTTCGCCCTTGGTCACGCGCACCAGCTTGCCCTGGGTGTGGTTCTTCTGGAAATGCAGGCCGCGCAGCACGCCGCGGGTGGAGCGGCTCTGGTTGTCCTGCACAAATTCCTTGTCGATGCCGGCTTCGGCAAACTGATCCTTCTGGTAGGTCTCCATAAAATAACCGCGGTCGTCGCCGAACACCTGCGGCTCAATGACCACAACACCGGGGATCTCGGTCTGAGTAAACGTAAACTTGCCCATATTTTTGTACCTCTCTTTTGTGAAGCATTTTTGATCTATCGGAAAAGTCTGTTTTTGCGCAGACTTTTACGCTTATTTACTGTGGCGGTCCCTCTGCTGCGCCCGCCGGGCTCTGCGGCGTCTGCGCCGCGCCTGCATCCGGATGACCAGCACAGTCACGCCAGCCGCCGCTGCCGTGGAACCCAGCGAGATGCCCAGCAGCCAGAGCGCATGGCTCTTCGGCTTAACGTCCTTTGCCGCTTCCAGCTCGGTTCCGGTGCCGGCTTCCAGCAGTTCGGTCAGGCCGGAAAGCTCCGCCTCTAACCGGACGCTGGTATTTTCCTGTTTGCTGCCGCCCTTGATGGTGTACACGGCGTAGGCTTCCGGTTCCGTGCCCAGCACCCAGCGCTCCGGCAGTTCCAGCGAGACCTCCACGTCCTTTGCTGTCAGGCCGTCGGCCAGCAGCAGCTTCACGCCCGGGTCGGTGACGGTCACCGTGCCAAGGCTCCCGCCGCCGCCCGCCACATCCAGCTGCGCCGTGATGCCCTGCGAGGGCAGCTCGGTATAGCCGGTAAAGATGCCGAAGGCGTAGTCCAGCAGGGCACGCACATCGTTGTATTTATCGGTGCTCAGCTCGCTCTGCATGGTCACGCAGATGAGCCGGATGCCGTTCTGTTCGGCAAGACAGGCGTAGCTGTAGCGCGCCGTATTGGTGTAGCCCAGTTTGGAGCCGATAACCGACGCGATGTGATACCGGCTGGAACCGATGCGCATTTTGTCCTGCTGGGAAAAATACCGTGTCACCGGCTGCAGATTGGTGGGCTGCATGGTGTACATCTCGTTGCGGGTGAATACATCCTCAAACCCCGGCTGCTCCAGCGCCCAGCGCAAGATCTGCGCCATGTCGTAGCAGCTGGTATAGTGGTCGTTATCACTGATGCCGTGGGGGTTTGCAAAGTGGGTGTGTTCCAGCCCAAGTTCTGCCACCTGTTCGTTCATCTTCTCCACGCCGTCGGCGATGGTCCCGCCGCCGATATACTCAGCCAGCAGATTCGCAGCGTCGTTGGCGCTGGCCATCTGGGTGGCATACAGCGCATCGGTCAGGGGCACCTGCTCCCCTTCCAGCAGAGCGATGTGGCTGGAATCGGTTCCCGCCAATGAATAGACGTCCTCGTGGGTCACGGTCAGTTTTACATTGTCCCAATTGCCCTGTGCCTTTTCACAGGCAAGCCCCAGCGTCATCACCTTGGTGATGGACGCCGGGTGCAGTTCTTCGTTCATGTTCTGCTGTGCCAGTACAAGGCCGGTGTCTGCATCCATGATGCAATAGGCACGGGTGGCGCTGAGCGCCGGGCCGGCTGCTGCCGCCCCCGGTGCGAACACGCAGACCGCAAGCAGTACGGCGCACAGCGCCGCTGTCCATTTTCTCATCCGGGTTTTCTCCCTCGAAAATTTTTCTGCCCGTCGTACCGCACCGGCAAAGCATCAGAATCAGTATACCACATTTTGCCCCGACTGAAAAGAGATTGCGCATTCCCTTTGCCCCAGCAGCACCGGCTGCAGCTGCTGTCCATGCAGAGCGGCCGCCAGCGCGTCCGGCAAAAGAGTAAAGTCTGCTTTCAGGCTGTTGGGCTTATGGACCGGGTCATCCTGTCCATAGGGCACAAAATAAATGTGCTTGCGCTGATAAAGCCGGGCGATGTTCTCGCCGGACGCCCCCAGCCCGTCGTTGGTGGAGACACCAAGGAGCACCGGTTTCCCCGTCCGGAGCAGGCTTTTGGCCGCCAGCGTCACCGGGGTATCCGAAAGCCCCGCAGCAAGCCGCGCCAGTGTGGCCCCGGTGCAGGGCGCGATGACCAACGCCCGGGCCATCTGCCGGGGGCCGAGCGGTTCCACGGCCTGCAGTGTATCCAGAACCGGGTGCCCGGCAAGGGCTTCCAGCCTTTCTTTCCAGTATTTTCCGGTGCCGAAACGCGTGTCCTGCCCGGCCGCAAAACTCATGACCGGCAGCAGTTCCCAGCCCTGCCGGGTCAGCGCCTGCGCTGCCGACAGCGCCGCTTCCAGCGTACAGAAGCTGCCGCACACCGCAAAGGCGATACAGCCTTTTTTCTCTGTGGTCATGTCTGTCCCTCCCGCTCCCGCAAAATCGTGATCACCGTGCGCGCCACCGCCTCGCCTGCCGTTTCCGGCGCACAGGCGGCGGGCAGGCTCAGGGCATGGATGGCCCGGCACCTCAGCCGCCGGGCGGCTTCAAAGTCGGTTCCACCGGGTTTTGAGGCCAGATCCACGATCAGGCTGCCCGGCCGCAGCGCCGCCAGTACCGGTGCCGTGAGCACCCGGGCCGGGATAGTGTTCACCACTGTGTCAAAGGCCGGTGCCAGCGCGCCAAGGCGGCAAAGCTCTGCCCCGCGCAGACCAAGGCTTTCGGCAAGCGCCCGCTGTTCCGGGCGGCGGGCGCAGACCGTCACCTCTGCGCCCAGTACCGCCAGCCGCACCGCCAGCGCCTGCCCCACCGGGCCGAACCCCAGCACCAGAAGATTCGTGCCCCACAAGGTGCGGGTGCGCTCCTTCAGCAGGATGCCGATGCACCCCTCTGCAGTGGGGATGGCATTGTAGACGGCCAGCTCCGGCCGGGCGAAGTAATCCACCAGCTCCACCCCGGTCTCCCGGGCGATGGCTTTTGCCGGTTCCGACACCCTGCCACCCAGCGCCAGCGCCCCGGGCCGGGCCGCCCGCAGCAGCTCCGCCAGCGGGGTGCGGGCAGCGTCCAGCGGAAGCGGCAGCAGGATATAATCCGCCAGCGCCACCTGTTCGGCTCCGCCCACGGCATAGCCTGCCCGTTCCAGCGCCCGGCCTGCCGCCGCCTGCCGGGCATCGGTGCCCACCACCGCAAAGCGCTTTTCCACGCAAGCTCCCTCCCTTTCCGGTTGTGAGCCATCCTATGCGGGAGGAAGCATTTGGGTGACGGAACGATTTTAAATGCTCTCCGCTTGCGCTCTGAGCATCTTCAGCGGAATTTTGGTTTTTTATATTTGCTCCTTCGGAACGACTGCGGTCGTTCCGAAGGAACGTTCTCACGAGGGGGGTCGCAGTGGGAAGCAGCAGAAAAAACGGTTCTCCGCCCTGCTGCAAAACGCAAAAAGGGACTGCCATGCATCTGCACAGCAGTCCCTTAGAAATTATCGTTACGGATGCGCCGCCCTGACATTCAGCACATCACTTATTTTACAAACTTTGCCACGGCGCGGGCCACGATGCCGCCCAGAATGCCGGAGACGAGGAACTCGGCCACGCCCTGCACGCCGACCAGCAGCACCACGAACATGAAGGGGTTCGCAGCGCCCTTGACGGACACCAGATTCTGCACATAGTCGCAGCCGTAGAAGGCCAGCACGATATAGCCCATGAAGAACAGGGTGTTCAGGGCCGGGGCGCACATGGCGCTGACGATGTAGCTCCAGGTGCCGGGCTTGTCAAAGCGCTTCAGGCCGCTGAAGATCAGGCCCACGCACAGTCCCATCAGCACGCGCATACCCACACACAGGATGAAGGTGTTGACCGGGCTGACCTGAAACAGGGCACCGGTCATGGCCGATGCGCCGGTGATGGCGTCATAAAAGCTCACTGCACCGAACACGCCGCCCAGCAGCGCGCCCACAGCAGGGCCCATGGTGATGGCACCCACTGCGATGGGAAGGGTCAGAAAGCTCATGTACAGCGGGCCCATGGGCACACTGCCCAGACCCACCAGCTTCATGACCAGTTCAATGGCAACCAGCAGTGCCACACGGGTAAGAGTCTTGGTATTTTTCATATTCAATTTTCCTCCTGCTGCCGTTCCGCCCTCAGAATGTCGGATACGGCGCAAACCTGCCCGCTCTTTGCGGGTTTTGGGTAAATATTCGAACCGTTGGAGCGCGTTTTGTCAGGGCGTGTTCCAATGAAAATGGCTCATTCTCCGGGGAAGCGGATGCCCGCCGTGCGGCGCGCCACAGTCAGCACCCGGCTGACCGCAATGGAGGTATCCTGCATCCGGCCGCACAGCTCCTGATCGCCGCTTTCCAGCGCACGGGCAAAAGCTTCAAACTCCGCCGCCTGCCGGGGGCGTCCGCCGTTGAGGTTATAATGTTCTTCCTTTCCCTCATTGGGGTGGAAGGTGATGCCGCCGCAGAAGTTGGCCGTGGATTTCTGCTGGATGTAGCCCTTTGTGCCCTGAATGATATACCGGGCCGGAGCGGCGCAGTCCTTGGCGGCGATGCTCACCGCCCGGAAGCCGCTGTAATCCATGGTCAGGATGCCGCTGGTGTCGATGCCGCGTTCCACGTTGGCGGTGTAGTGTACCTGATTCGGCTCGCCGAACAGGCCCACGATGTAGCTGACGTTGTACACGCCCAGATCCATCAGCGCGCCGCCTGCACAGGCCGGGTCGAACACCGGCGGGGTCTCGCCTTTGCAGAACGCATCGTACCGGCTGGAATACTGGCTGAAGTTGCACTGCACCAGCTTCACGGTGCCGATGCGGGGCAGCAGCTCCCGGATCTTTGCGTAATTTTCAAGATACTGGGTGGTAACGGCCTCGAACAGGAACACCTTTTTGTGCCGCGCCAGCCGGATCAGATCTTCGGTCTGGGCTGCCGTGGGGGCCATGGGCTTTTCCACAATGACATGCTTGCCGGCATCCAGTGCAATGCGGGCATACCGCACATGCTGCAGGTTCGGCACCGCGATATACACCACGTCCACCCATTGGAGCAGTTCCAGAAAATTGGTGGTACGCTGCGGCACGCCGTATTTTTCGCACAGCTCCTGCGCAAGCGCTGCGCTGCGGGACGTCGAGCAGACAGCCTGCACCGTAAACGGCGTGTGTTCCACAAGCCACGGCAAAAATTCCTGCACGATCTTGCCCGTGCCAAGAATGCCTAATTTCATGTTGTTCTCCCTATCCTTCTTCTCTCAGTCCGCCCGCGGTTCCGGTTCGCGGCGGGTGCGCCTTTTGGGGTATGGGCGCGTTTTTGTGTGGGCATGACGGTTCTGCCCGGCATAGTGTCTGCCGCCGCCTGCGCCGTGGCCGGGGTGCTGGGGCGCATTGAGCTGGTACAGCAGCGCCAGCCCCTTCATCAGCAGTTCCGGGTCGTAAGTCAGCGGATGGCGGCACAACGGCGTGACATATTTTGCCAGCCCGCCCGTGACCACCAGCGTGACCGGGCAGCCCAGTTCTTCCTCGATGCGCTGCACCATGCCGTCGATGAGCACAGCTGTGCCCATCACCGAGCCGGTCAGCATACATTTTTCGGTATTGGTGCCGATGGCGCTCTTCGGCGAACCGAGGTGCACCTGCGGCAGCTGGGCGCAGCGTTCGCCCAGCGCCCGCAGCCCGGTGGAAAGCCCTGGGCAGATCACCCCGCCCCGGAACACCCGGTCTTTGTCCACCACGTTGAAGGTGGTGGCGGTGCCCAGATCCACCGTGACCACCGGCAGCGGGAAGTTTGCCGCCGCGTAAGCCGCATCCACAAGGCGGTCCTTGCCCACGGCACCCGGTTCGTCCACACCCATGGTCAGTCCGGTGCGGATCTCCGGCGAAACGATGACCGGCTTTTTGCCGGTATAGTGGCGGGCGCACTCAGCCAGCGCCCCGGTGATCTGGGGCACCACGCTGGTCAGCACAGCGCCCTCAAACCGCATGGGCCGCTCAGGATGGCGGCGGTGCGCAAATATTTTATCCATTTCGGCACGATATTCTGCAGCCGTGCGGGTGCGCACCGTGTCCATGCGCGCCACAAAGCATACACGTCCGTCCTTGATGCCCCCGAGGGCGACGGTGGTGTTGCCTATATCAATGGCTAAGATCATAGTTTTATTTTTCCCTTTGTAAATGGGTCATGGCAGGAAGTCCGTCTATTATTTGTCAAGCTGTATTTTACCGCATTTTCGCCTGAGATACAAGTCCGCGCAAAGATTTTGTTGTGCTGGCGGAACTTTTGCATTATACTAAGGTAAGATATGTGGAAACAGTACGTTTTTGCAGGAGGTCAGACCAATGGATTTAAACGGAAAGTGCGTCCTTCTGGGCGTCAGCGGCGGCATTGCCGCCTATAAAATGGCAAACGTTGCCAGCGCTCTGCGCAAGCTGGGAGCCGACGTGGAGGTCATCATGACCCAAAACGCCACCCAGTTCATCACCCCCATCACCTTCGAGACCCTCACCGGCCACAAGTGCATGGTGGACACCTTCGACCGGGATTTCAAGTTCGAGGTCACCCATATCTCCCTTGCCAAAAAGGCGGATGTGATCCTTGTGGCACCCGCCACCGCCAATGTCATCGCGAAAATGGCACACGGCATCGCGGATGATATGCTCACCACGGTGGTGCTGGCTGCCAAGTGCCCCAAGCTGGTCTCCCCGGCCATGAACACCGGTATGCTGGAAAACCCCATCACGCAGGATAATCTTGCCACGCTGGAACGGTACGGCTTCACGGTCATCCCGTCCGAAAGCGGCGTGCTGGCCTGCAAGGATGTGGGCAGCGGCCGCCTGCCGAAGGAGGATGTGCTCATTGAGTACATTCTGCACGCCATCGCCCGCCCGAAGGATCTGGCCGGGGTGCGGCTGGCCGTCACCGCCGGGCCGACACAGGAGCCGCTGGACCCGGTGCGTTACCTGACCAACCACTCCACCGGCAAGATGGGCTACGCCATCGCCCGGGCCGCCGCCATGCGCGGCGCCGAGGTCACGCTCATCCACGGCGAGACCGCCCTGCCGCCGGTCAAGTTCACCACCGACGTGCCCGTGACCACCGCACAGCAAATGTACGAGGCTGTCACCAGCCGGTTTGAGGACACCGATGTGCTCATCATGGCCGCCGCCGTGGCCGACTACCGCCCCGCCAGCGTCGCCGCCGACAAGATCAAGAAAAAGGACGGCGACATGTCCATTCCGCTGGAGCGCACCCCGGACATTCTGGGTACCATCGGCCCGCAGAAGACCCGCCAGTTCCTGTGCGGTTTCTCCATGGAGACCCGCGATCTTGTGGAAAACTCTTCCGCCAAGCTGAAAAAGAAGAATCTGGACATGGTGGTGGCCAACAATCTCAAGGTGGCCGGAGCCGGTTTCGGCGTGGACACCAATGTGGTCACCTTCATCACCCCGGACGGCACCCGGGAGCTGCCCCTGATGAGCAAATCCGATGTGGCCGACGCCATTCTGGATGAGATTTTGAAGCGGCGGTCCCTGTAATAAAAATGGCTGTTGCAGCTGCAACAGCCATTTTTATTACTTTTCCTTCCGTGCAAACACGATGCCGATGGTGCCCGGGCCGGAGTAGCCGCCGATGGTGGTGCCGATGTCGGTCTCATAGCACTCTTTAAAATTGCCGTATTTCTTCAGGCCGGCTTTTACGGCGTCCATGCAGCCGGGTTTCGGCTGGCAGGAAGAGATGAACACCAGTCCGTCCTCGATATCGTCCCGTCCGGCCAGACGGTCGGTGATGTACTTGCCCACGCAGATGGGCAGGCTGCCGCGGTACTTCTTGACCACTTTCAGCTCGCCGTCGATCACTTCCAGCGCCGGTTTGATGCCCAGAAGATTGGCACCAAAGGCCAGCACACCGGAGCAGCGGCCGCTTTTGGCCATGAAGTCCAGCCGGTCCAGCACAAAGCTCAGCTCCACCCGCTTTGCAAGGCTTTGCAGCCGCATCTGGATGGCGCGGGGTGTCAGGCCGTCGGCTGCCCACTTTGCCGCCCGCAGCACAAGATATCCCTGCCCGGTGCAGATGTTCTGACTGTCCACCACGTAGACGTTTTCAAATTCGTCCGCCGCCAGCCTTGCGTTCTGGCAGCAGGACGAAAGCTTGCTGCTGACCGAAATATGGATGACCGCATCGTATTCCTTCGCGTAATTTGCAAAGAAATCGGTGTATTCCACCAGATTGGCCGCCGCAGATTTGGGCATTTTGCCGCCTGCATTCACATAGGCGAACACATCCGCCGGGCGGACGGTGACACCGTCCAGATAGCTTTCTTCCCCCATCAGGATGTGCATGGGCATCAGGGTGATGTCCCATTTGCGCAAAAGTTCTTCGGACAGGTCGCAGGTGCTGTCCGCTGTGATCTTGATCTTCACGTTGTTTCTCCTTTTCATGAACCTTTTGCAGGCCCGCGGCCCGCACACAGAAACATCTCCTTCTTATTTTATCACAGATCATTCAATATTGTGAAGTATTCTTTTTTCACAAATGTAAATCTTTTATGAAGGCACTGCCCTCCCCGGTTTTCTTGTACACATATCACAAAATCGCAAAAGGATTTATGGTTCTTTCCGAAAATTCGGTTTTACCTGTTTATTTTGTCCGCCAAAAATTATATAATAAGATGTATCCCAATCGAATGGATCGAACCGGTCTGCTCTGCGGCCGTTAATTATTTGGAGGTTGCCTTAATATGTTCATGTACACCGATTACAACCAGCATCTGCTGGACAATGTAAAAAAGATCCACTTCATCGGCTGCGGCGGCAGCGGCATGTACCCTCTGATCCAGATCCTCGCAGCCAAGGGCTACGAGATCTCCGGCAGCGACGTGCTGGACGGCAGCATCATCCGCTACGAGCGGGAGATGGGCGTCAAGGTCACGCTGGGCCACAGTGCGGACAACATCATCGGCGTGGATATGGTGGTCTACTCTGCTGCGATCTCCAAGGATAATGTGGAGCTGTGCGCCGCTTCTTCCTATGGCATCCCCACCATCGAGCGCAGCGTCCTGCTGGGCTATGTGAGCCGACTGTACAAGCAGAGCGTCTGCGTTGCCGGCACCCACGGCAAGACCACCACCACTTCCATGATCACCACCGCGCTGGAGCTGGCCGGCCGTGATCCTTCTGCGGTCATCGGCGGCAAGCTGCCCCTGATCAACGGCTACGGCAAGGCCGGCAAGGGCGACGACATCGTCATCGAGTCCTGCGAGTTCGCCGAGACCTTCCTGAAGCTGACTCCGTATCTGTCCGTCGTGCTGAACATCGACAACGACCATCTGGATTACTACGGCAGCATGGGCGAGCTGAAGTTCGCCTTCAAGCGCTTTGCCCTGATGACCCGCTTCATGATCTTTGCCAACGCCGACGACAAGAACACCATGGACGTCATGTACACGCTGGATCGCCGCGTGCGCACCTTCGGCATCAAGAACGACGGTGACTATCAGGCACTGAACGTCAACGAGTACAAGCCCGGCTTCTTCGAGTTCGACCTGAAGGAGTGGAGCAAGGTCACCGGCCACATCCGTCTGGCAGTGCCCGGCTACCACAATATCTACAACGCTCTGGCCATGTGCGCAGTCTGCCGCTTTGCCGGCCTGACCGTGGAGCAGTGCGCCGAAGCTGCCCTGAACTTCAAGGGCGCAGGCCGCCGCTTTGAGGTCTACGGCGAGTGCAACGGTGCTCTGGTCGTGGACGATTACGCACACCACCCCACCGAGCTGCGCGCTACCATCACCACCGCCAAGGAGATGGGCTACAAGCGCCTGATCGTGGTGCATCAGCCGTTTACATACAGCCGCACCAAGATGCTGTTCAACGACTTCGTGGATGTGCTCAAGATCCCAGACATCACCGTGCTGACCCCCATCATGGGCAGCCGCGAACCCAACGACCCCACCATCACCAGCGCAAAGCTGGCAGCTCAGATCCCCGGCTCTGTCCTCGTGAACAGCCTGGAGGAAGCCGCCGAGTGGGTCAAGCAGAACGCCCGCGAAGGCGATCTGGTGCTGACTCTGGGCTGCGGCGATATCTATAAGGCCAGCAAGATGATGGTGGCTGATAACAAGTAATTTTTGCAGAAAGCCAGACACCCCGGTGCACATTTGTGTGCACCGGGGTGTTTTCAGTTCCGCGAACATTTTTCCGCGTCGATGGCCAGCACAAACATCAGCACATACAGCGCATCGGCCGGGTCTGCGATGTCCAGAATATAGGTATCCGTCCAGTGGAACAGCTCCTTGGACACAGTGGCCACCGTGCCGCCGTCCGGGCCGGTGATGGTATAGTCCCACTCTGCAAAATCGCCTTCCACATGCCAGCCGTTGAAGTCGATGTTATACTTCGGCTTGAACCAGCTCAGCTCCTTTTTCAGGGTGCCGATGCAGGTCTCGCCTTCGTACAGTTCAAACTTTGGCAGCCACGTCAGAACTTCCTGCTTGACGGTTCCCAGCTCCTGTTCTTCTTTTGCATCGTAAATTTTCAGGCAGTGCCCCCACGAAAACTGCCCCTTGACCACATACATGGTGTTTTCGTTTTCGTCGTAGATGTCGTAGCTGTCAAACCAGCTGAATGCACGCTGTTTAAAAAGAAGTTTCATCTTCCTCACCTCACTCAGAATACGATCCGGGCCATTCTTTTCGTGCAGGTATTCCGCTTTTTTCCATCATACCAGATTCTGATTCATAGCGCAATCCCAATGCAAAACCCGCCCGGGGAATGCTCCGGGCGGGGCTGCTTTTTGCCGTTTAATTTTCTACATTCCGGCATGTTTCGCTGTTCTTTTTCGTCTTGTATTTCAACGGTGTCTGCACTTCAGCACGGATCCTGCCCAGATAGGTGCGGGTCTGCTCTGCGCCCTGCAAAATAGACTCCACCTGTGCCCGCTGCTCCTCGGTCAGGCCGTTATCCTCTGCCAGCAGCTCCGCGTTGCCCTCGATGATGGTCAGCGGCGTTTTCAGCTTGTGGGACAGCTGAATGATCTGCTCCCGCTGCCGCTGCTCCATGGCCCATTGCTTCTGCAGGCTGCCGGTCAGTGCGTCGCCCATGGTCTGCAGCGCCTGCAAAGTGCTCTCGTATTCCCGCACCTTTGCGCCGGAAAACACAGCACTGTCCAGCTCCTTCCGCGCCACCGCCTGCGCCGCTGCAGTCAGCTTTTCGGTCTCCCGGGTCAGAAAGCGCCCGGTTCTGTGGGTGCTCCACACCACCGCCCCCACCAGCAGCAGAATGCCCAGAATGCAGTGCATGGTCTGCATATCCGGCAGCACGCCCCGCAGTGTGGGGTCTGCATAGGGCACGGCATAGTCAAATTGCAGCAGACAGACCGTTCCATCCTGCAATTTCGACGTCATGTAATACTGTGTGTAGCCAAAATGCCAGTGGATTTTCCCCTGCCAGTTCTCCATTGCCCGCTGCAAATGCCCGGCGTCCATGTTGGTCGCCAGCACCTCGTTGCTGTCCGGCGCGGCAAACAGGGCGTAGCGGCATAAAGAGTCCAGCTGCGTCTCATCAAAGGTCGTGGCAGTCATGCCCGGCAAAACGTCCTGTGCGGCATTCTGGCAAGCCTGTGCGGCCTGATTGGCGGGAAGAAACAACCCGCTATTCTGGATCCACAGCAGCAGCGCCAGCAGCCACCCCACCGCGACCAGCAGGCAGGCCAGCGCCGTGCGCACCAGATATTGCAGCAGCACGCTGCGCAGAGAGGTCAGTCTTCGCTTTTCCATCGGTACCCCACGCCCCATACGGTATTGAGCAGCTTTTCCGGCTCCGGCACGCCCGCCGCCCGCAGCTTTGCCCGGATGTTCTTGATGTGCTGGGTCACGGCGGTGTCATCTGCCGTGCCGTCAATGCCAAAAACAGCTTCGTAAATTTGCTCCTTGGTAAAGGTCTGCCCGGCGTGCAGCGCCAGATACTCGCAGATGGCATATTCCGAGCGAGTCAAGGGCAGCACCGCCCCCTCCACCGCCGCGCTCCGGGCGGTCAGGTCAAAGGCTACGCCGCTGCGCACCATCCGGTGCGCCGGGGTGCGGCTCTGCCGCCGAAGATGTGCCGCCACCCGCGCCCGCAGCTCTGCCACCCGGAAGGGCTTGGACAAAAAGTCGTCTGCCCCGATGCCCAAGCCTTCCAGCACAGCCGCCTCGTCGGTGCGGGCACTCAGAAAGAGGATGGGCACTTCGGTCAGGCTGCGGATGCGACGGCACACCGCAAAGCCGTTCTCCCCGGGCATCATCACGTCCAGCAGGATGCAGTCTGCCCAGCGGCAGAGCGCCTCCGTCAGTGCCCCGCCCGCCTGCCGCGTTTCCACCCGGTGGCCATCCCGCTCCAAGGCGGTGCGGATCAGCTTGCAGAGCTCCAGATTGTCATCCACGGCCAGAATGTTTGCCACAAGATCACCTCAACACGTTATAAACAAGGCAGGATGCCCCATACAGCAGGTACACATGGGCGGGGTAGAACCAGTAGAACAGCTGCTTGTGCCCGCTGCCGCGCTGGCCGTTGTACAGCAGCATCAGCAGCACCGCCGCTACACCAAACCACTCGTAGTAAGCGGTAAACATCTGCGTCCACACAAAACCCGCCTGCCGGCAAGCCATCCCGAAGATCAGCGCAAAGTCACACAGGAAAATCACCAGTGCCCATACCGTCAGCTGCACTTTGCGCCGTCCACGCAATGCATACAACAGCACACCGCCCAGCAAAAAGCTCCATCCGCCATCAGTAATGGCCATCCACATGGGCAGCGGGCTGGTGACGACAAATCCGAACAGCGCAGAACTCTGCAGCTGCGGGAAGAGCTGCAGAAATACGACCACCACATAAGGCCAGCACAGCACAGCGGCTATCGCAGCAATGCCCTTTGCCAGCTTCTTCTCCCGCAGCCAGTCGATACCCTGCCAGACGATGCACAGCAGCATCAGGTCCTGGAAGATGGCGTTCTGGGGGTAGAAGCCATCCCCGCGCCGGAAGGCCTTGGCGTAGATCATAAAGAATTCCAGCGCCGCCATGGCAGTGCCAATGGCCCAGATGCGGATAAAATACCGCCTGCGGTCATGGGTGTGGGCAAAGCCCTCCACCGTGCAGAACAGAAACAGCGGCGCACTGAGCCGCCCCAGCATACTGAACACCGTCGGGATGCAGCCGGTGAATTCAAAGAAATAATGAATGTGGTCCAGCACCATCAGCACCAGTGCAATGGTCTTGAGCTGGGTACCGTCCAGCCCTTTTTTCGTCAGTTTATCCATATAGAATCTCCTTTCTCTACACGTTCAGTGTAGCAGGAAATTCTGTAGAAAGTATAAGGGTTTTCTTTATAATACTATTTTCTGCCCCAAAACGCAACAAAAAAGCCCCGAGACTTTCATCTCAGAGCTTTCTGTTAAGTCGGCGACTACCTATTTTCACGCGCCGTTTCCAGCGAACTATCTTCGGCA
>ERZ834382.2315-NODE-2315-length-13686-cov-2.327489_pt1 | contig 13686 bp, 9 predicted proteins | sample MGYA00519692_ERZ834382 | MGnify/ENA primary metagenome ERZ834382 (study PRJEB31850, sample SAMEA3708751) | human gut metagenome | biome: human gut; feature: human-associated habitat; material: faeces | place: China | collected 2014 ...
CTTACCCATTTGTTGTAAAGGAGGCTCAACCGTAGTCAATTGTGGATAAACAATTGTAGATAACACCGTACCAGAAAAACTAGCAATAGCAATCTCCTCCGGAATCTTCTTACCTAAATCCCGCAGTCTATTCATTGCACCAATAGCCAATGTGTCTGTGAAAGCAAAAATTGCATCAAAGGAGACTCCTTTTTCTATTAACATATCTGCCGCATTTGCTCCATCCTTGAAAGTCAACCCCGCCTTTAACATCCTATCTTTATCAAACGGAATGTTAAATTTAACCAATGCGTCTTTATATCCTCTCGCCCTCTCTACTGAATTATACACATCATCAGGTCCCTGTAAATGAACAATATGCCTATAACCTTCCCGAATCAAATGCTCAACCAAAAAAAAAGCCTTTATATAATCGTCTACAATAACCTGGGAAACATTCATTCCATATGGTATACGATCATAAAAAACCATGGGCATTTCCGCCTGTTGCAGACGTATATACTGATCCAAATTCTCCTTATAACTACAAAGACAGATAATAATTCCATCTACCATAAACCTTTCCATTGTTTGCAAATTCTCTCTTTCCTTATTTGGATCTTCATCTGATTCTGCAATAATAACCTTTATCCCATTAGCATAAAGTACACTTTGTATACCGCTTATCACTTGTGAAGCAAACGGAGTGAGCATTTCCGGAACGATAACCCCAACAGTATTCGTATGTCCATATTTCAAATTGGTAGCTACCGGATTAGGCTTATACCCTAACATTTTTGCTGTTTCCAGCACCCTTTCCTTAGTCTCTTGACGGATGTTCTTATCATTTATCAACGCACGAGATACTGTTGAAACAGACAAAGACAAATGTCGGGCTATATCTTTAATGGTAATGTGCTTCATAGCTACTTTTGTATTTTAACTTAGGGCAAAAATATGCATTTACAATGACAAATCCTAATCATTGGGAACGTTTGCAGATTTTGGGAACGTTCCCGCAATCGTTTGCAGGTAAAACGTCCTCAAAAAACAGCTTTTTATTATTCACCAAACTTATCTTTGCTTCATTAACAATAATATAGAATTAAAAAATAAAGAAAACATGAAAACAAGTACTTTCTTACAATTACAACCGCGAACATATCAAACCAGGTATCTTACATATTGGTGTCGGTAACTTCCATCGTGCCCATGAAGAATTTTATACTAATTCATTATTAGAAGATCCTACCCAACAGGATTGGGGTATTTGCGGCGCTATGCTATTGCCTGGAGATGAGCGCCTGTACAGAATACTAGAAAAGCAAAAAAAGGAATATACACTATTTGCGGACGAGATGGTAAAGACCAAACTTATCAAATAGGCTCATTAATCGAGTTGATTTGGGGAATCGAAAATCCAGCAGCCATTATTAATAAAATTGCCGATAAAAATATCCATATCATTACACTAACTATCACCGAAGGCGGATATAATATAGCGAAAGCTACCAATGAATTTATGCTGGATAATGAAAATATCAAATATGACTTAACACACCCACAAAGCCCGAAAACGACCTTTGGCTTTGTAGCCGAAGGGTTACGGAAAAGAAAAGCTGTCGGGAATGGACCTATCACAATTTTATCTTGTGACAACTTACAACATAATGGTAACACCGCACGCAAAGCATTTCTCTCCTTTTTCCAAGCCCAAGATCCAGAACTAGCAGAATGGGCAACAGTAAATATCACTTTTCCTAACAGTATGGTAGATCGTATAACCCCCTCGACCCAACCTGAAGACATTATCCGGCTGAACACCCAAAATGGGACTCAAGACGGAGCACCTGTATATTGCGAAGACTTCATTCAATGGGTAGTAGAGGATAAATTTATCGCCGGTCGTCCTGCATGGGAAAAGGTCGGCGTAGAATTTACGCAGGATGTGACTACCTATGAAAATATGAAGCTCAGCCTATTGAATGCCTCCCATACCTTACTTTCATATCCTGCTTTCCTGAGCGGATATCGTAAAGTAGACGTCGCCATATCCGATGAACGAATTAAAAAGTTCGTACGTGGCTTCATGGATATTGATATTACTCCGTATGTTCCTGCACCGGGAAACATGGATCTGGATTTGTACAAACAAACTTTAATAGAACGTTTCGGTAATCATACCGTTAGCGACCAAGTAGCGCGTTTATGTTTTGACGGTGCATCCAAATTTCCCGTATATATCATGCCAAATCTGATCCAGATGATCCGTGACCGCGCAAATCTTACTCGCCAAGCGTATCTTTTTGCTGCTTATCGTCATTACTTGAAATATAAGACTGATGATAACGGAACTAGATTTGAGATTGCAGAGCCATGGCTGACAGCAACAGATGACATCCTTATAGCCAGTAATTCCCCAATAGATTTCCTCTCACTATCACCTTTCCAAAGTACAGAACTGAAAGCTGCCGACGAATTTGTTGAATTATATCTGCAAATGGTGAATGCAATCAAAGAAAAAGGAACAATGTCAACATTGGAAAGTATATTATAACAAAACTCTTTTTTGTACCCTAATATTATGAATACACAAAAAAATAACAGTCTCGGTCCATTCATTGTCCTGACTTTCATATATTTCATAGTAGGTTTCCTAACAACTGTGAACGGGCAGTTTCAAGGTCCTTTAAAAATTGCGTTTCTTTCGCATGCAGATGAATTGAGAAATACATTAACAACTTATATCTTTCTTTTTCTTCCTCGGATATTTACTGAATAGTTCATTAGGAGGAAAATGGATAAACGTGCACGGTTACAAGAAAACATTACTACGCGCACTGTCAATCATGGTTATCGGTCTATTAATGTATTCTCTCTCGTCCTGGCTTGTAGTACACTACGGAGATGCTCGCATGCTAATTTTTAAAGACCAAGTTCCTTATGGCTACTTTATTTTTCTATTGGGCTCCTATTTAATGGGAACATCAGCGGCCTTACTACAAGTTGTAATCAACCCTTATATTGCCGCCTATGAACTGCCAAATACGCAGCCGGTACAGCGTATCAATATCGTATGTGCTATCAATTCGTTTGGTACTACGATCGCTCCTTTTTTTGTTACAGGAATTATCTTTGCCGGTGTTACGCTTGAAAGTGTTACGGCCGACCAATTAATGTTTCCCTTTTTAATGATCACCTTATGTATCATTATCACTACATTAATCACCTCCCGACTAAACCTGCCTGATATTCAAGGAACCAGAGTTGACAATAACAATAAGCCCAAACACAGTATTTGGTCTTATCAACATTTAAGTTTAGGAGTCATCGCCCTATTTTTTTATGTAGGGGCAGAAGTATCAATTGGAGTAAATATCAATTTGCATGCAATGGAACTAATAGAAAATGGGCACAGTTTTTTTTGCTTTGGAAAAAGTCATATAGTAGTCTGGGGGTTAGATCTAGGTATCCCCGCATTACTCGCCACTCTCTATTGGGGAGGTTTGATGGTAGGAAGGCTTATATTTAGTTTTTTCAACAATGTTTCTCCACGCATATTACTCACTGTAACCACCATTATTGCTACAATACTTATATTGGTGGCTATTCTTACCAACAATTTATGGATATTGGTATCTGTAGGACTATGCCATTCTGTAATGTGGGGTTGCATATTCACTTTAGCTATTAAAGGATTGCAGCAATACACTTCCAAAGCTTCCGGCATTCTTATGATGGGAGTATTCGGCGGTGCCATATTCCCTGTACTTCAAGGCATCCTTGCCGACACATGGGGAAGCTGGCAATGGACATGGATAATTGCACTTATATGTGAACTAGTTATGCTATATTATGCCATTTCCGGATCACATATTAAAAACTTACCCAAAGTATTGCAATCGTAACATTTCTACTGTTTCTTCACATAGAAAGATTATATTTGATATTTTTTCACAGTTTTTTTATACGCAATTCTTTAAGAATACATAAATTGCGACACTATTTAATATTTCATATGAATATTATATCTGTATAAATTCGCTCAACATAGTTCTATCCAAGAACTATGATACCTAAAAAACAGACAATCAACAATCCTATTTGTTTATTAACATATTATCCAAAGTGATGCATTGTGAAACTATAGAAAAACAAAGAAAAATATTATTATCTGTTCGGAATGGCTCCGAGAAAGCCTATCAAGAACTTTATGAGCAATGGGTATCTCGGCTATATGGGTTCGTGTTTCAATACCTAAAGTCGAAAGATGCAACCGATGATGTTGTTCAGGAAACTTTTTTACGTATATGGTCTAATCGTGCTAATCTTAATCCAAACGTTTCGTTTAAATCATACTTATTTACGATTGCATATCATTTTCTACTAAAAGAAATGCGCCGTCAGTTAAATAACCCCTTGATGGAAGATTACGTTGAATATCTTAATCGGTCGTCTACAGAAACAGTTGAAGCTGAATCATTGATGTGCTATGACCAATTTGTAAATGCATTAGAAAGAGGAAAACAACACCTATCTCCTCGTCAACGTATCATATTCGAAATGAATAAAGAATATGGTATGTCAATTTCTGAAATTTCTGAAAAATTGTCGATAACTAACCAAGTCGTGAGAAATCAATTATGTATGGCTCTAAAAATTCTCCGTGTAGAATTGCGTCAATATTATCCTCTTCTTCTTCTCTTCCTGAAAGATATTTGAAAGTTCTCTTGTTTATGTGTTTTATAACATAATATTTTTGATGTTACATTTAGCTTACTTGTGGATATAACATATAAAATGTTATAAATATGCACATAGTAAATAAAGCAAAAGACTTATTAAAGAAGTTTCAGTCCGGTAATCTTTCACTATCGGATTTTAAAGAATTGGTATCAACTGTTAACGACTCGTCTGACCAAGAGTTAGAGGACGTTTTTTTCGAAGAATGGAATAAATTTGATACATATCCTTCTTTATCTCAAGAAAAGATTGACTCCTTGTACTGTCACCTACATAAAAAGATGAAGATCTCACCTTTTTACAAAATAACACGGCACTGGGGACAAATTGCAGCCTCAATTCTTTTTCTTTTCGCAAGTGGATTAACCATACTGTACTACATACAACACCAAGAGTTGCAAACATTGGCTGAACAAGATGTAATAGTACGTTCAGGAGATTCCGGCACTTCTCAAGTGACTCTTCCTGATGGTACATTGGTTCGTCTAAATGCAAACTCATCCCTTACATATCAACAAAATTTCGGACAGAATAATCGCAAGGTGAAATTATCGGGTGAAGGATATTTTGAAGTTAAGAAAAACACAGAGAAAAAGTTTATTGTCAATACCGGATATATAGATGTCACAGTTTTAGGAACAAAGTTCAATCTTTATGCCTATGAGGATAAGGATATTATAGAGATGGCTTTGGTAGAAGGACATGTTAATGTATCTACATCGCAGCCTCCCTATCAGACTATTTGCGTTAAACCCAATGAAAAAGTTACTTATAACAAATATGATAATAAACTTAATATAGAAAAGACCACTACTAAAATAGAAACAGCTTGGTTGAACAAAGAATTAGTATTCCGGGAAGAAAAATTGGAGAATGTATTCCAATGTTTATCAAGGAAATTTCGTGTGAAATTCTCAATAGATAGTTCAGTATCCGTAGATGATGTATACACTGGTGCATTCGATGATGAGAAAATCGAAGATATATTGGAAGTATTGAAAATACATTATGGATTCAATTACACAGTTAAGGATGGAAAGATAAATATTCGAATGAACAAATAATTATTAATCTTAAAATGAAATGATATGAAAACATGAATGAAAAACAAAAAAACTTCGGATAATTTGCCCATTATCCGAAGTTAGGAATGAGTCTTGTATGAGTTTCCGCTCATACCAACTCTTAATAAAAAAGAAAATAAACCAAATAGTTGTGTATTTATGAAAAATAAAAAACAATTAATCAGTTTAGTGCAGAAAGATAATAAAAATACAATCAAGTTGTATTCCTTATTGTTATTTTTTTGTTTCTTAACATTCACAAGTGCTAATGCACAGACAGGAAAAGTCAGTATTAATTTAAAAAATGCATCAGTAAAAGAGTTATTTAATGCAATTGAATCCCAAACACCCTATCGTTTCTCATACCGTAGCGTAGAAGTAGAGAATAAAAAAGGGGTCACCATTTCTGTAAAGAATGCTAAACTTAAGGATCTGCTTATTCAAGAACTACCTAAACATCACCTCTCTCATATAGTACAAGGTAACAAAATAATTGTGACCCCTGCTACAGATAACCAGTCCTCTGACAAGTCTAATAAAGTAACAGGGAAAGTGGTTGATACAAATGGCGAGCCTATAGTTGGCGCTACCATCAAGGAACAGGGAACAACGAACGGTACAATTACGGATATGGATGGTAACTTTAGTTTTGTGGTTTCTCCCAACACAATGATTGAAATCTCCTATATAGGATATCAAGAGCAACGGATAAAAACTATCTTTGGAAAAAGTATGTTCATTACCTTAAAAGAAGATACAGAACTTCTTGATGAAGTGGTTGTAGTTGGCTATGGAATACAAAAAAAGGTAAATCTGACAGGAGCCGTTTCCGTAGTAGATGCCAAAACAATTCAGAATCGTCCGATTACAAATGCAACCCAAGCATTACAAGGTGCACAAGGAGTTTATGTAAACTCTGCAGCCGGTGCTCAGCCTGGAAACGACGCAGCTACTATTCGTATCCGTGGTATGGGAACATTTTCCAGTGCAGGTAATGATCCATTATTTCTAATTGACGGAGTTCCTGGAACATTGACCGATGTGAATCCAAGCGATATTGCCAGTATTTCCGTATTGAAAGATGCGGCCTCGGCTTCTATTTATGGTTCGCGCGCAGCAAATGGAGTGGTATTGGTGACAACTAAAAAAGCGGAAGCCGGAAAATTTTCTGTTTCATATAACAACTCTTTCGGATTACAGCAAATCACTTATCTGCCAGATGCCGTATGGGATCCGATCCTTTATATGAAAGGTTTTGATAAAGCTTACGAGAACGAAGGAAGAGCACCTCTTTATGCAGATATCATAGAAGAATATAAAGAAGGAATGAAAGTAGATCCTTATACCTATCCGGCAACAGATTGGTTCGACCTTTACTTTCGTGATGCTTTTATGCAAGAACATAATATACGTATCTCCGGTGGCAATGACCATATACAAACTGGTTTATCTGTCGGATACTTAGACCAAGAAGGGGTTGTTAATTTTACAGACGCTAAAAAAGTTTCTATTAATTTCAATAGCACTATTAAATACGGTCAATTCAAAGCAGGAATCAATGTGTCGGCTAATTATAGAAATTACAATGAGCCGCATACTGGAATCTCCGATTACATGCAATTGGGAATGCGTGCTCTACCAGTAATGACTCCTTATCTGGCTGATGGCAGTTATGGCCGTAGTTGGGTGGTAACTCCCGGACAGAATACATTCAACAACTTGCTGTCTTGCAAGGATGGAGAGAATAATTACAAACAGACTCGTATTGTCGGTAGTGCATTCGCCGAGTATATTTTCCCTTATGATATCAAATACAACATTACATTGGGAGTCAGAAAAGTAGATTTAACTAGAAGATACTTCCAACCAACAACCTACACTTACAATCCAAAGACATTGGAACCGCAAAAAATGATTGCAAATACAACAGCAATGAATGCAGCGAATGACGATATCAATCCATCAATAAGCCAGACCGTCAATTGGAATCGTAGTTTTAACGGTAAACATAACATTGCTGCCTTGTTGGGTATGAACTACGAAGAATTCAATACGTGGTCATTCAGCGCAAAAGGACAAAACGGATATCTGGATAATGAACTGACAGAAGTAGGACTGGCTACAACATTTCTTAAGCCAACCAGTTCAAGCAGTAAAGTTCGGTTACTTTCCTATTTCGGCAGAATAAATTATGATTACGCAGATCGCTATCTCTTTGAGGCAAATCTCCGCTACGATGGTTCTTCCCGTTTTGCAAAAGGACATCGTTGGGGACTTTTCCCATCATTCTCTGCCGGATGGCGTATCGATCAAGAAACTTTCATGGAAAACACTCAAAATTGGTTATCAAACTTGAAGTTGAGAGTATCATGGGGGCAATTAGGAAATCAATCTATTGGCTTATTCCAATACACTCCAGTTATGAGTTCTGGTGTAAATTATATATTTGGGAATACACCTGCAACAGGATATGCAATGACCCAAGCTGTCGACCCGGAAATTTCTTGGGAAACAACAACTATTACCAACTTAGCATTGGACTTCGGAATTTTCAATAACTCACTGAGCGGTTCGATTGAATTCTTCAAAAAAAGGACAAAAGACATTCTCCGCTCTGTTAACCAACCATCACAGGTAGGAAATCTAACTGGAGCCATGCGTAATATCGGCACAGTAGATAATACCGGTTTAGAAGCCAATTTGGCTTATCGCAATAATATAGAAGCCTTCAACTATCATGTATTTGGTAACGTGACTTATGTTAAAAATGAAGTTGTACACATTGGTGGTGACGATATGATTAATGGCAAAAGAATTACGAGAGAAGGATATCCAATTGACGCTTATTATCTTTATATCTGTGACGGGATTTTCCAATCAGAAGATGAAGTAAAACACCATGCTTACCAAAGTGCTAACACACATGCCGGTGACTTAATTTTCAGGGATGTATCCGGCCCTGAAGGAGTACCTGACGGACAAATTACAGAAGATGATCGTGTAGTAACAGGCAGTTCTGTACCAGATTTCACCTATTCGTTTGGCTTAAATCTAGATTATAAAGGAATAGGACTGAATGTATTTTTTCAAGGAGTATCAGGAATTAGCACTTACCCTACTCATAATTTGGTGTACCCCTATGCTAATGGAGCAGGTGTTACCTACGAATGGCTGAAAAGAGCATGGACACCTGAAAATACCGGTGGTGGATTCCCCCGTTTACTGACTACTAACAGTCAACATGATAATTATACAAAATCCAGCACATTTTGGTTAAGAGATGCCTCCTATTTACGTTTAAAAAACATTCAACTAAGTTATGATTTTCCCAAAAAATGGATCGCTCCATTAAAAATTGCATCGTTAAAAGTATTTGTGAATGCAGAAAATCTCTTGACATTCTCGGACTTTGACATATTTGATCCGGAAAGATCGTTAACCTCAGACTATATATGGTCATATCCTTCTGTAAAATCATTTACAGGTGGAATCAATGTTACATTCTAAATTATGCCAATTATGAAGAAAATATTAACTGGATTTGTTTTTTGTCTTTCTATAACAAGCTGTTCTCTAGACACGATTCCCACAAGCCAGTATGTAGAAGATAATTTTTGGAAAACCCCTGAACAAATTGAGGCAGGTTTGGTAGCCTGTTATAGTACGATGTATAATGTATATATGTACGGAAGTAATTTAATTTTTAGTGAAACCGGAACCCCTAACGCCTACAATTATAATGGAACTTATGGATGGCGAGTAATTGGCGATGGCTCAGTAAATTCTATAAATTCAGATATTGTCAATGGTAAATGGGGAGCTTGTTACCAAGGTATCGGACGTTGCAATACATTTATAGCCGGTGCTCCTTCTTTTGTTATTTCAGAAGAAGATAAAAAGGAGATGGTAGGAGAAGCAAAATTCCTGCGTGCGTTGTTTTATTTTGATCTTACTAACATGTATGGTGATGCTCCATTAATTTTAGATAAACCGGATGTAAATACACAGTCATTTCTGCCTAGAGATCCGAAAGCTAAAATTATAGCTCAGGTTATTCAAGATCTGAAAGATGCTTTTTCTGCATTACCAGCAACTTCTTCCCAAACAGGAAGAGCCAATAAATGGGCCGCAAAAGCATTACTAGCACGTGTCTATCTATACAATGAGATGTGGGAAGAGGCAGAAAAAGCAGCTGAAGAAGTGATAAACTCCAAAAAGTATTCCCTCTTTTCAGACTACCGTAATCTCTTTTCAAGAGATCATGAAAACAATCAAGAAGTGATCTTTGATGTACAATACCTGTACCCAACTTTTGTTCATTCGGGTAACGGGTTGGATGTCGTACTTCGCCAATTCAACTCAATTGCTCCAACCTTAGATTTGGTAAAAGCTTACGATATGAAAGATGGTTCATCGTACACCGATGGAAAAGATTTATATATAGATAGAGATCCTCGTTTCTATGCAACTATCGTTCATCCCGGTGCCACTTATATGGGACAGATTGTAACAAACGATAAATTCATAAATACCGGTTATACGTTCAAGAAATATTCACGTTATGACACAGCTGCCGCCACCATAGACGATAAGAATGATATCAATATTATTCTTATGCGCTATGCTGATATACTTATGATATATGCGGAAGCACGAAATGAACGTTTAGATAAACCAGATCAACCTATATACGATGCCATAAACGAGGTACGTAATCGTCCTAGCGTAAAGATGCCTTTATTTGATAAAACAAAAGATAATTTTACAAAAGAGCAGATGCGTGAAAGAATACGTCATGAACGCCGCATCGAATTTGCAGGTGAAGGTTGGTATTACAATGATATACGCCGCTGGAAAATCGCAAAGGAACTAATGAACGGTAGTACCGTACAAAAGTATGATGGTTCCATTATTGAAAGACGTATATTTAACGATAAGAATTATTTATTTCCACTTCCACAACAAGAAGTGAATGATAATCCGAATCTATTACCCAATAATCCCGGTTGGTAAAAATAAATTTCTTATTAAAATGAACAATAAGTATCCATTATTATATATGTTCTTTTTGCCTGTAATGTGTCCATCAGGAACAAAAGCTCAGAATCCGGATCAACGACCAAACATTATTTATATTTTGGCGGATGATATCGGTTATGGGGATCTAGGGTGCTATGGGCAGCAAAAGATAGAAACGCCGAATTTAGATCAGTTAGCTGCAAAAGGTATGCGGTTTACCCAACACTATTCCGGTTCTGCGGTTTCTTCTCCTTCTCGTTGTTCATTAATGACAGGATTACATACGGGACATGCCTATATCCGTGGAAATGACGAATTACCTGAACGAGGTGATATTGGGAATTATTTGGCTGTATTGGCAGATTCTACTTTAGAGGGGCAACGTCCGATGCCTGAAGGTACGATAACGGTGGCATCCTTATTAAAGCAAGCAGGTTATACAACCGGTTGCGTTGGTACATGGTGTTTAGGCTATCCAGGATCAAGTTCTACTCCCCGCAAAATGGGCTTCGATTTTTTCTATGGGTATCATTGTCAACGACAGGCACATGATTATTATCCACCTTTTCTGTGGCGAAACGAACATCGGGAATATCTGCCTAATCGCCTTCTTTCACCAAATCAGAAATTCGATGCAACAGCCGACCCTAATAAGAAAGAAAGTTATGAATTCCTTGTCTCCAAATCTTATGCACCGGAGTTAATGCTTCATGAGGTCCTTTCATTTGTAAAACGACACAAAGAACGTCCTTTCTTTCTATATTGGCCTACTCCCATTGCACATGTACCATTGCAAGCACCTCAACGCTGGATTGATTATTATGTAAAAAAATTCGGTGACGAGTCCCCTTATTTGGGTGACAAAGGATACTTCCCTTGTCGCTATCCAAAAGCTACATACGCTGCCATGGTTAGTTATATGGATGAGCAAGTCGGCTGTCTGGTTGAATTATTAAAAGAATGCGGGATTTATGAAAACACATTGATCCTATTCAGCAGTGATGACGGACCGACTCACAACGGAGGAGTGAATGCTCCTTGGTTTGATAGTGCAGGACCCTTCAAATCGGAAAAGGGCTGGGGAAAAGGCAGTTTACGTGAAGGTGGTATCCGAGTGCCAATGATTGTTCATTGGCACGATCAGATCACCGCCGGATCTGTTAGCGATCATATTTGCGCCTTTTGGGATGTGTTGCCTACATTAGGCGAAATTAGCGGCTATTCCTATAAAAAAACAGATGGCATCAGTTTTCTTCCTACTTTGAAAGGCAACCATCAAGAAGTGCATGAATATCTTTATTGGGAGCTTCCGGAAGGGAAAGGTTCGAAAGCTCTCCGTATGGGAAAATGGAAAGGATATCTTTCTAATATTAAAAACGGAAACCGTTGTGTAGAGTTGTATGATCTGGAAACAGACCCGCAAGAACAGTACAATCTTTCATCTATTTATCCGAATGTAGTGAAGGAAATAGAGAAAAAGATGAAAAAAGCTCATACGGAATCCCCTGTTACTAATTACAAATTATAAATTATCGAAAATATGAAAAAGTGGAATTTATTACTTGTGTTGGCTTTACTTTTTGTTGCATGCAAAGATGAATACGATGTCAACTTAGATGAACTTTATGGCACGACCTCTGGTTCATCTTCTAAAGTAGATAAAGAAATCATTACATGTGGAGACTCTAAAGTCATGATTATCAATATAGGCAAAGCCTCTATGACCACAGTACCATATGAGTGGGAATGGGATTCGAAAACAGCCGATGACCTTTCTGCAACATTGAAAGGACGTTTATTGGGAATGGATGAATGCAAAGTCGTAAATGAAGGAAACGACCAACTTGTCTTGCTAGCATCTTCAGGAGGATCAGCTCTTATTCTTTCTCGTAAAACCAAAAAATGTTTATTCACTGCTGTGGATGCTCCAGGAGCACACTCTATTGAATTGCTACCCAACAATCGAGTCGTTGTGGCCCTCTCTGGTGACGCAGGTGGCTTCCAAGTATATGACAGAAACGCTTCCAATAAAGTTATCTTTAAAGAAGATCAAAAAGGCGGACATGGTGTCATTTGGATGGAAAATCAGCAACTTTTATACGCATTAGGATATGATAAATTACTCGCTTATGAACTAAAAGATTGGAATACATCAACGCCTTCATTTGTGAAGAAGCAAGAATGGGATCTACCTTTAGGTGGGACAGAGCAAATACCGGATGGACATGATTTAATTCGTATTTCAGACCATGAATTAGGATTTACAACAGCTTATAACGTATATGTACTCGATACAAATACAGGAACTATCTCTGAATTCGAACCTATGAAAGGTCGCAAATTTATCAAATCCTTCAATTACGATAAAGAAAGCGGATACTTAGTTTATACTTATGCAGATATTGAGTGGTGGACACATAATATTCACATCCAAAATCCCAACAAAACAATCACCATCAGTAATGTAAATCTTTATAAAGTGAGAACAGTACCTGAAAGGGAATAAATAAACTGAAAGAAGCGATTACAAATTTGTAAAAAATAGCTTTCTAAATAGTTCGTAAAATGGATATAAGAAAAAAAACATGAAAAAGATATATGCAATATTTATACTTTTTTTTGTCTTGTGCGCATGTGCTACCGGACAAAAAAAGAACGAAATTGTTGTCTGTGGTGACGACAAAGTATGGATTGTCAATGTAGATAACTCAGAAGGAAAAAATCTAGATATCGTATGGAAATGGAATGCACAAGAGTCTAACATCCCTGACGATTTCAAAAAATACTTTCGAGGAATGGATGAATGCAAAACTGCAAAAAATGGTGACTGGTTACTTACATCTTCTTCGGCTGGAGGAGCAGCAATTATTGAACGTTCATC
>ERZ834382.2334-NODE-2334-length-13528-cov-3.030283_pt1 | contig 13528 bp, 15 predicted proteins | sample MGYA00519692_ERZ834382 | MGnify/ENA primary metagenome ERZ834382 (study PRJEB31850, sample SAMEA3708751) | human gut metagenome | biome: human gut; feature: human-associated habitat; material: faeces | place: China | collected 2014 ...
GAGCGCGGCCACCAGAACCAGCACCACCACGATGCGCACGACGTGGCGGCGGTAGGTGCCCTGCGCGCGGGCGCTGCGCTCGGCGCGGTCGAGGTCGTGCGCGATGATGAGCGCTTCTGCATCTATGTTCCGGCGGAGGGCGCGGAGTACGTCCACGAAAAGGTGCCGGACAGCGGCTTTCTCAAGGCGTTCCTCGCGGTCGTGAGCGGTCTGGAGGTCAGTCTGGACGATATTCTCGCGGTGTTCCATCGCTTCTCGGATGAGGTCGTCTGCGAGAAAATCGAGGGCAGCGACGAGTTCGACTACCTCGTTTACTTCAAAAACGGCGAGCCGGACGGCTACCGCTACTGCATCAAGCTCGAAGAGGACGGCTGTGCGACCTACCACCGCTTCATTCGCGAGGATTACGAGGCGTTCGGCTTCTGATGGACCAGAAAACCATCGTTCTGTGCATCGCGGGCGGGGCAGTTGCGCTCGTTCTGCTCAGCCTTGCCTGGAGCAGACTCAGCGCATGGCTCGCGGCACGCGAGCTGCGCCATGCCTATCAGGCGCGTCCGCTGTTTTCCGCGCACGAGCGGGCGGCGTACAGGACGCTGAAGGCCATGACGGACGAGCTCGGCCTTGTCCTGTTCGTCAAGGTGCGGCTGCTCGATCTGGCGGAGCCGCGTCCGCATCATAGAAAGTACCAGCTCTACCTCAACAAGGTCAGCGCGAAGCATGTGGATTTCGTGGTGTGCAGCGCCAAAAGCGAGCCCAGGCTGATCATCGAGCTGGATGACTTCACGCATGATACGCCCTCGCGGCAGGCGCGGGACGAGTTCGTGGACACGGTGCTCGAAAGCTGCGGCTACGGGGTCGTGCATACGCGGAATGTTGACCGGGACGAGCTGTATCCGGTGCTCAGGCGTCTGCGGCGCACACGGGCAGCAGGAAAATAAAAAAGAAACCCGCGGCGAGACGAAAAAAAAAGTCTCGCCGCGGTTTTTTGTGCGCAAAAGAAGAAAATCCCCCTGTCCGCGCGGTGCTCCTGCGGACAGGGGAAGGGTCATACGGCAATGCGGCGCGAGAGAAACTGTGCGGCGGACTGGCACAGTCCGAGCAGCACCTCGCTGGACGCCGTATCCTCCTTTTCGCTGATGAATGCGACGCAGCCGCTGACATCGCCGTCTGTGATGACGGGCACGGCCGTGACGAGGCGGTAGCCGTCGCGCCCGGAGAGCGGAATATCGGGCAGACTGCTTTCGCCGCGCGCATAGATGATACGCTGCTCCATCAGCTGTTCCAGCTCCGCCGAGACGCTTTTTTCGAGAACATCCTTTTTCGCGCCGCCTGCCGCCGCGATCACGGCATCGCGGTCGCTGATGGCGCAGCTCATGCCCGCTGTCCGGGCGAGCGCGTCCGCAAGTTCCGCCGCCATCGCGCTCATTTCGCCCATCGGGGAATATTTTTTGAAAATCACCTCGCCGTCCCGGTCGGTGTAAATCTCCAGCGGGTCGCCGTTGCTGATAACACTGACATCGAAAGTTTTGTCCTTCTGGTTGCGGGAACACTGGACAATTCGGCATTTTTCGGCACTTTCGATGCCTGAATTAAAATTTACGACGTTCTCCTCTGCGGTGCAGTGCAGCAGCTCGTCAATGTCCGCCTGCAAGTGTACCTCGAGATGGTCCTCGAAAACGTCGATTTTCTCAATCATCAGCTCAAGATCGTTTCGTTCCATCTTCGGCTTGTGCAGCAGATCATCGAACACCTCAAGCGCGGTCTTTGCGGTGCGGTTCGCTTCGATGATGGTGTTGCGCCGGTCAGACAGCAGGTCGATCTGGTGCTTGAGGCCGTCGATTTTGCCTTGCAGCTCGGTCTCCATCTCCTCGTACAGTTCTTCAATCGAGGCTTCGTTCTCCGGGTGCTTCATGATCTCGCGGATACGCTGCCGCTTGGTGACTTTGAGCTCCTCGGTCAGCTCGTCCAAAAGTTCCGCCAGATTGTCGGCGGACTGCTCGGTCTCCACGACCTGATTGTCCTCCTGCGCCAGATCGGCGTTCAGCTGCTCAATCATCGCGGCAGAGCCGTTCATCACGCGGCGGATATACAGGCGCATCAGCTCGTCCAGCTTGTCCACACGGATGTGGTGGCTCGTGCAGCCTGCTCGTCCGCGTCTGTGATAGGTGCCGCAGGTGTATGCCGGCGCGAGGTCGGGACGGCTCATCGAGAACATCGGTGCGCCGCAGTCGCCGCAGACCAGAAAGCCGGAGTAGGCGTTGTCGTACTTTTTGATGCCGCGGTAGTTCGAGCGGGTGCGCTTTTCACGCAGAGCGCGAGTGGTAGCGAACGTGCGATAGTCGATAATCGCCTGATGGTGGTTTTCAATCACGATCTGTTCGCCCTCATCGCGGCGAACATCCTTGCCGTTGATTTTCGCACGGGTATATTTGCCCTGCCGCAGCGTACCGATGTAAAAATCGTTATCCAGAATGCCCTGTACGGTAATGATCGCCCATGCAGCCTTGGCTTTTCGCGTCACCTGCTTGCCCTCCGCTTCTTTGCGCATGCACTCGGACATGCGCGGCGTCGGAATGCCCTGCTCGGTCAGGTGGTTTGCAATTTTCTTGTAGCCCCAGCCCTCATTGTTGTACAGGTGGAAAATCTGGCGGACGGTTTCTGCCTCGGTCGGCACGACCTCAAACTGCTTGCGGCTGTTGATGATGTAGCCGTAGGGCGCGGCGCACAGCCACTCACCGTCTGCCTGACGGCGCTTGATGACGTTTCGCACCTTGCGCGAAGTATCGGTGACCGGCATTTCGTTGATGAGGAACTGGAACTGGATCTTCAGCCAGTCGTCATCGTTCGGAAAGTCAATGCCGTCTCCGATGGAAATAATGCGCACGCCTGCGTCGCGCAGATCTTCCAGCTCGACCAGACCGCGCGAGTTGCGGCGGGAGAATCGGGAGAAATCCTTGATGATGAGGATGTCGTATCTGTGGCTCATCAGTCCGCGGCGCATCTCCTGATAGCTCTCGCGCTGCTCGAACGTGTAGCCGGAGCGGTCGCGGTCCTCGAAAAACGTCAGCGTACTGCCGGAGAAATGCGTCTTTACGTAGTCGTCGATAATGGCCTTCTGGTTCTCGATGGAGATATTCTTCTGGTCCTGCTCATCGTCAACGGAAATGCGGCAGTAGCCTGCGATGTTAAATGTATCGGTCATACTCATTCCCCCTTGAGATATTTCTCAATCTGGCGGTCGAACTCGGAACTGTTTTCGTTTTGGAAATAGTTGCACTGCGTCCCATCATCTCATTTTCCATTTACGTTCTCCTCTATCTGCTCCGGAAGCTATGCCGCGTCGGTCATGATGACCTTAGCGAGCTGACGGAACTTATCGATGTTCTGCGAAGTCATCACCAGTTGTCTAGTTTTGACTTTCAGCGTCTTCTCGACGACACCAGCCACGTTACCACCCCGACGGGCGACTTTCTGATTTTTGTCAAAGCCTTGCATCTGCTCGGTGTCTGCGACATCGGTGAAACGATTTTGGTCATCTGCTGCCCGCATTTTCTCCCAACCACCCTGCTTCTTCAATTATATTCGCTATTAAATATCCTGTATGAATAACATTGTATACCGAGCCGTTCAACATTGCAAGTGGCAAAAAAGTTACCGGAGAGGAATTTTTGTCCTCTCCGGTATACGCTGTGCTCACTGCCCGACCGCTTTTTGTGCCTGCACGGCTTTTTCAGCGGCGCGGCGGCGATTGAAGAGCAGCAGGCTGCGGGTCTCCTCGTGCAGGTCACGCTTGCCGGAAAAAAACACAGCAACGGTATACTTAGTGCCCTTGTACCGCGCGTATACCTCATTGAGCTGCTTCTTGACCGCCTCATCGGTCTGCTCGGCATTGGTCAGTGCGACCTCGACGATTTTGCTGGGTTCGTGAATGGTAATTGTCATGGCGATTTCTCCTCCCTTTCTTATATAATATAGACGTGATCACGGCTGTTTAATCGGATTTCCGCCTGCAGCGGCAGCATTTTCCGCAGTTATGCTGCGGTTTTTCGCCGAAATAGTGCTCGATCACGCGCCACAGGCATTTGTCCGAGGAGACAAGCGCCTGCAAGGCGTTCAACCTCTTGAGCTTGCGACGTACCGCCTTCTTGCCGCCCGACTGGGACAAAATGCGCCTGTTGCGCTCAAAATCCGCCTTGGCATACAGCAGCACGCAGTGGGACTTCTTGCCGTCACGGCCGGCGCGGCCGACCTCCTGAACGTAGCCGTCCATCGAAAGCGGCAGGCCGGCGTGAATGGTCAGGCGGACATCCGGCTTGTCGATTCCCAGACCGAACGCATTCGTTGCTACCATCACAGGCGTTTTCCCGGACATGAATGCTGCCTGCTCCGCCGAACGCTTGGCGTGCTTCATCTTGCCGTGGTACTTGCCGACCGGGTAGTCGCGCGCCTTCAGCCATTTATACAGGTGTTTTACCCGCTTTACGGTCGGGCAATATATGATGACTGCACCCTTATTGCCCCATTTTCCCAGCGCCCGCTCGACTGCATGGAACAGCGCAGTCTCGGCGGATAGCTTCCGTTTCCGCTTGCCGGATTTACCGCTTGCAAGGCACTTGATAGCAATGTGCAGATTGTCGCGGCGCATGGGCGTGCGGAACAGGTCTGCGTCCGGAATGCCGAGTGACTTGCGAATTCGGGCAACATCCTTGCGGGTGGCGGTCGCGGTCAACGCAAGCACCTGCGGACGCTGTGGGAGCGCCCGGATAAAGCCTCCGATTGCGCCATAGGCCTTGCGAAAGTCGTCCTTGCTCTGCGGAAGAATATGGGCCTCGTCTACGGCAATCCGGCGGAGATCCGCAGAGTGCAGTGCTTTGACAACCGCTGGATTTTGCAGCTGCTCCGGTGCGAGGTAAAGCAGACCACCATGCGCCGTCATGTCAGCCAAGACCGCATGGTGCTCGGACGGCGACAGATCGCTGTTCAGCACAGCCGCGCGAATCCCCTTGCTGCAAAGTGCCTTGACCTGATCGAGCTGCAGCGCCTTCAGCGGCGAGAGGACAAGCGTCAGCTTACCCTCACCATCAATCACTGCCGGCAGTTGGTACAAAAGCGACTTGCCGCCCGAGGTCGGCATAGTCACGACGGCGTCACGGTTGCGCAGGATCGCTTCCATCGGCGCCTTCTGCTGGGGACGCAGGTTTGCAATCCCCAATTTCGCCAGCGCCTCGCCGGCAATCTTATTCTCAATATGATTCATACTTTTTCCTCATTTAAATCTCAAAAAACCAAGAAACCTACAAACCTTACAACTTTTCGTCCAGAACCCAGAATCCGTTAAACTGCGCCTGTCCGAACTTGACCGGCTTGGATTGCCGCGCCAGCAAGCCAGCAGCGGCGCGCTTTTTACACGCGTCATACAGCGTATCGTCCAAGCCGACTCGGGTTAGCAAGCGAAGCAGAGAAGCGTTGGAAAAGATTAGAAAACGCTTTCCCGTTTCCAGACCCCTTGACGGCGTGTATCGGAAAGCCACCGCCGTCTGCTCGTCATCAAGCAGGTGCGTCGCTTCCTCAGCGGTCGCCGGCTTCTTGATGATTTCGTCCTTAAAGCGACTCTGATCACCGAGCAGCTCGAGCGCCTTCCGCAGCGTCTTCTCGCGCTCCTCCTCCGCACGCAGCTGAGATTCCTGCGACTGCTCCCAGCCGTCGCAAGCAGCGCTTTGTGCTGTGCCGCCGGAAGGAAAGTTTATCTCCAGAAAAATCTGGATCACAGCTTTCCGCCACACAGCAAAAGCATTCAGGCGATAGCCCGCGCGGCTGTTCATCGTGCTGCTCCAGCGCCGACGTACTTCGCAGGCATTGCTTTTTTTCAGCGTGCGAGCCACTGCAATGCGAAGCAGATCAAGATCTTCCTCGGTCAGGCACTCGATTGCAGGCGGCAGTTCGATATCGACCGTATCGGCACGGTCGAAAATTGTTCTGCTGCGAACAATCGGCACGGTACTCAGACGCTGCGGCAGCACGCCGCCAAAGCAGTTCTGGCGATGGTAGTCATCCAGCTTATCCAGTAGCGGTCTAAGTACGGTACCGGTCGCTGTCCGTAGGATCACAATTCGATCCCGGCAGCCTGCCCAGTCATTAAGATCCGCACCGTCCTGCACGATGATCTCAGCGGGAATCGAACTGCAGGCAGGTTCTTCAACCGTTAGGTTTAGTGCACCTAATGCTGCGGAAAATTCTTGTTCGACTTGCATTGCGGCCTTTTTCATCGTAAAATTATATACGAAGATCGGCACATCGTCACTGGCCTGAAAACTCCGGAACTGCACATCGAGAGCCGCTGTAATGACGGGAAACAGCCACCCAGCATGCTGTTTCAGTAAGGCACCCAGCCTCTCCTGATCCAGCGCCTCGTTGCGCCACTCTGCCCGATTGCTCTTTACCGCGTCCTTAGCCGGGTGCAGAAGCCGAACCGTATACTCCGCGGACGTGGGCGTAATGTGGTCTGCAATCAGGCGGTACGTTTCCAGCTCACCGTCTGCCAGCGCAACATCCGGCAGCGTGAACTTGCGCTCCAGCAGCGGAACCGGAATCGCATATACGCGGCAGCCGTCCGGACGGCACAATGCCAGCAGGCGGTGGCGGTACAGATAGCCGTTGAGCTCCGTTGCCTGCACACCTGCCCAGAACGCAAAGCCGTCAACCGTAATGTCATAAGCCGTGGTCACGCTGCCGCCGCACAGATCAAACAGCTCGTCTGCCTTGATACATTTAAGGAACTTGCGGTCGTACTTTGCCCTCAAGCTCGCAGCACCGAGCGGGATTACGCGATCCGTCTGACCTGCTGCAACAGATTTTGCAATACGAGTTGCGAAAACAGCTTTTGTTGTGTTGTTTTTCATACTTTCACGTCCTTTCTGTTCCTATTATCGCATACCTCCCTTGAAAAATATAACCGAGAAAACTTGACGTTTTTCCGAAAAGCACCGAACTGTAAGGAGGCGAATACTATGTTCGATCCAGCACCGGAATATGTCGCGGATAAACAGGAAAATAAAACACAGGCTTACGACTTTTTGATAAGGGTACGAAACGCCGCCCTCCATTACGAGGTTTATGGTGACAATCGAATTGAGCTGATAAATAAATGCTGCGATTACCTGGAAAACCTCCAGGATAGACTGCATACAAAAATTTGGCCGAAAGGCCAGCGTGAACCCATCGAAGAATTTCAAGATGTTTTCCAGCTGCTGATTTACGCGATTGCAGATTCGGGATTCTTATTCGATAGTAATGGCTACTTTTTCGATGAACCTGCTGAATATCACACGGAAAAGCTCTTGCTTCCCTCTCCCTGGGACACATCGGTAAAGAGCTATCACGAAGTTGCATTCGCAATGAGGCGCCGAAATTATGCCCACTTGGAACTGCAAGCTATTCGAAAGCACCTGGACGAGCACAATAAGCAGAGCCAGCAGTATGAAACTTATGCCATGAGCGAGGAGATATCTACTGCAAATCAGACCCAGTGTATTATTGATATGATGACACGCTGTTCAATGCATTGCCACATTGCGATATACCCTCGAGACTATACCTTGAATGAAATCCAACAGATTGCTGCCGTGCGGAACACGATCCGCCAGGATCGCATATTAAAAAAGGTAGAACCTTTTATGATGTTTATGCTGTTATCCGGAAAAGTACGGTGTAGTAATATACAGAGTGCAGCAGATGTGAAATCCTTACTGAAACCCAACAAAACGTTATTTCAGCAGAGAAACGTAGCAGAAGACTGCAAATTATTTTCAGAAATCATAAAATGGTACAATGACAATGGTGATATCGAACTGACCGATGGTCACCGTTTATTCGACCCGTATGCATTGATCAATGGTTTCAAGCAGTTCGGCGATTTGAAGATGACTAAGCAAGAACACGTTAATCTTGCACATCTTTGTGAAGATTGCTTTAGAGAACCCACGAAAAAGAAGGAATTTGCAGACTATACGCAAAAATTGCATGGTGTCGAAATTGGTGAGATCATGAAAGCGATTTTTCAGCTGATTGACGCACAGAATCGTTCCATAGATGATACAATACAGCCCAGAGAATGGAATGCAACAATAAAAACCTTGCAGAAAGCAGAAATTCTGCCGTTAAATGTGTCTCCCGGATTAAAGGGTTCGAAATTGTTAAACATGATCGGGAAAAAGTATTTTATCGAGCAGTACAGCTTTGCATGGGAAGCATTCTGGCTGATCACGCAGTATACACCGCCTCCGCTGTTTGACTGGAAACAGAATTATACCATTAAAGGCTGGCCTCCTCGATCATATGAGCTGTATGCCCTTTGTGCAGAGCATTTAACAACCGCACTCGATTTTATTTACGGTGCATTTGCGGAAGATTGGGACCAACTATCTTTGTATCCGGAACTGCGATTTGATCTTGCCAAAGTACAGCGAATCTTTGCAGATCCGAAAAAGACAGCACCGCTTCGGAAACAGCTGCTAATCGATATGAGGTTCTGGAAAATACAAGCTGGTGGTAAAAATTTACCTCAATTGCTTGCAGACAAGTGCTAGAGCGCATTCGAAGAACTATCTGCCTCCTCCAAAGACGCAAAGCTGAAAAGCCTGCGGCAATATCCGGAGATCATGAAATATGCAATGGCGGACGAAGTCATGCGGCAGTTATGCGCCGAAACTTATGCAAAAGTATTTCACCTGCTGGTGTCGATGAATCAGTATCTGTGGCCGATCACCTGACGATTGATACCTTTATGCCGATATGCTATAATTACCTCACCAAAGCACGAAAGGAGGACGCCTTATGCAGTACATTTTAATGAACAAAGACGAGTCGTGGGCGTCGTTCTCCTGCGTGCAGGACGAATTTGGCGAGGAAAGCGCGGTTTTGAACGAGTGGTACACCGATCTGCGCCCGCTCGGCCTGCAATCGCTGACGGCGTGGCTTGAGAAGCGCAAAGCTCCCAAGCACCGCAAGCACATCGAGCAGCTCTTGGAGCAGTACGGCTGCGTTGGGCTGGAGGGATTCCTTCGCGTGACGCACGCGCTGTCGCTCAACGATATCTTTTGGGTCAAAAATGAGGCCGAAACGCTCGGCTGGGACGAGGTTTCCCTATATCGGAACGAGTTTGACGCCCTCATCGCGCAGGCGGCTTTCAGCGGCGTGATCAGTGCGGAGTCCCTGTCCTCTACCTCGCCGGAGTTCGGCACGGACGGTTATTACGCGAAATGCTGGGTGCGCGAACCGGACGGAATTTACCTCTACAAAGGCGGCAGCGACACCTATGAGATCGAGCCGATGCCCGAGTTCCTTGCGTGCCAGCTTGCGGTATGCTGACCGATGAAATCCGGCAGGATCTCAAAAATCTGGACGGTTTCCGCTTCATGCCGCATTCGACTATTGAGCTGCCGGAGGAACGGCTGAGCCGGCTGTCCGAAATCGTGGAGCGGCAAAGAAGAGCCATTCTGGCATGATAGATTTGCCGCATGCCTTGTCGGAAACACGATTGAATACAAAAAAACAGCAAACCCGCCGAGCCTCGTATTTCTGGAGGTTCAGCGGGTTGCGTTTTAGTCTTTAATTTTACTCGTTCGGCGTCGGCTCATCGTCCGGCGTGATTCGAATTGCCTTGCTCATTTCATGGAGCAGGTCGGCGTAGCAGAGCTCCGGCGGGTCGTCTGCATACTTCAGCCAGAAATGGTCGTGCGCCACAACGCCGTGCGTTTTGCGGCAGATCAGCTTGGGCTGATAGAGCGACAGTCCAATCGCAGCAAGCAGCTTATCCGCGTTCTGGCGTGTGCGCGGAAAGCAGCGGTCCGCAATAAAGCGGTCGAGCCGCTTGGCGTTCGGTGCGGCCTTGCCGTCCATTCCATAGAGCAGGACGGGCAGACAACGGTTATTCAGTACAGCGAACTGCGGCTGTCCGGCGTCATCGAACTGTACGCGCACAACCGGTGTTTCCTTGCAGTAAATATCAAAATCAACAGGTTTCATGCAAAATACTCCTTGATCTGCTGCAAACGGGTGCACAGAATGTCCATGCAGTAAGCGCGCATGCTGTCGGACAGCGGAAGATCGTACAGTATACTCTCCGGGATTGTGTCCGGCAGGGTAATTCCCTCCGGCAGACGCGATACCAGATGCAGCTGCTTGGAAAAGCTCGTTGAAAACGGCTTCGCCTTGCAGGAATACAGATACTGCTCTACCGGCTTGTGTTCCGCCTGCATAAAGCCGAGCGCATAGCCGTTGTCAAACAGCGGTGGAAAGCGGAATGCGCCGGTTGCATCGCCCAGCAGAATGCCGAAGTTGTTCAAGTGGCGGTCCTCGTTGCAGATCAGATAGTCGAACAGCAGCATGGTATCCAGATAACGCCGCGCATCAAGACCGGTCAGTTTGGTGAACAGACCAATCACCAGTTCATAGTTCTCCTTCGCAGATGCCGCCCACTGAACCGGCGTATCCATGCTCTCGACCATGGTCTCAAAGGACAGATAGGTTTCGCCCTCGTGGCAGAAATTCGGTGAAAGTGTACCGAGAATAGACTTTCCATCGTCCAGACGGATACGGCACAGCGTATATGGAACGACGTCGATATGCAGCAGAGCGCCGACCCGTGCGGCGATAACTTCTGCAATCGAGTCCTGATATTCGCGCCCGTGGTCGATACGATTCGCCTTGATGTAGCAATTCTGTTCCGGCTGATACCATTTCAGCGCGTCGCCCTTGCTTGCGCCGGATAATGCCAGAGAAATGCCCGGTGTGTTTTCTTGGATGTACATATATCCGCTTCACCTGCCTTTCCTATATTATATGGGCTTGATTTGCGAGGACGCAAGAGCTTTCTTTGCCGCACACCGGCGGTAAAACGTATTCGGCTTCAACCCGGTCTGCCGCATAGCCTCGGTGGCGGTAATTTCTCCGGCACGCCAGCGTGCGACTACCCGTTCGAAGTTGTCGGGGAGGGGGAGCGGCTTGCGGCCAGTGTATTTGCCCTGTTCCCGAGCGATGGCAATACCTTCGCGCTGTCGTTGCAGGATATACTCACGCTCCAGTTCTGCGACAGCCGCGAATACGGTAAGCATGAATTTGCCGGTTGGCGTCGTGGTGTCGATTGCCTCCTTTCGGCTGACGAATTCGACCTGCTTTTCGGTCAGCCGTTCCACGAGGTCGAGCAGGTCGCGCGTGTTGCGGGCAAAGCGGCTGATGGACTCGACAATGACCGTATCGCCGCGCCGGACGTAATTCATCATACGGACAAGCTCAGGACGGTTAGCGTTCTTGCCGCTGGCCTTGTCGATAAACAGTTCGTCAACGCCGAGGTCGCGCAGCAGGATTTCCTGTCGCGCGGTGTTTTGCTCCTCGGTGCTGACACGGATGTAGCCGATTTTCAAATGCGTTACTCCTTTCGCTTGTAAAAGTGCTTTTTTCTTGGTATACTACAATTAGAGAAAAATATACATCAGGAGGTGTCCAAAGTGAAAACCTATACACTTGAAGAAATTCGGGAAATTGTATCCAGATTAGCTGCGCAGTATGGTGCCAAACGGGTTTATTTGTTCGGTTCATTCGCACGCGGCGACATGACAGAATCAAGTGATATTGATTTACGTATCGACAAGGGCAATATCAAAGGCTTTCAGCTTGCCGGACTTCTCCTTGATTTAGAGGACTCCCTTGGGCGATCGGTCGATCTGGTGCCGACAACCAGTCTTGACCAACGCTTCCTGGATTCCATTCATGATGATGAGGTGCTGCTGTATGAAGCCTCTTGACCGCAATATCAGCGTGCTGGAACATATCGTGACTTATTGCGAACAGATCGAACAAACCGTAGAGCGCTTTGGAAACAGTGCAGAGACTTTTCGCGCCGATCCGATTTACCGCAACGCCGCAGCACTCTGCATTCTGCAAATCGGTGAACTGGTTGGCAAGCTGACCGATGAATTTCGAGCGCAGCATCCATCTATTCCGTGGCGTCAGATTAAAGCTATGCGAAATATTGTTGCCCATAGTTACGGCACTGTTGATCCGGAAATCACTTGGGAAATTATCACCGATGATATTCCGGACCTAAAGCAATACTGCACGAGGATTATCACCTCGGAATAAACAAGGTATGGCAATAGGGTCGTCCTCTGTTCTGCTATATTGCAAAAGAGCAAAACCAATCTTATTGACATAACTTTACCCTGTTTCGATAGGGTATACCCTAATGAAAGACTCAAAAAAGTACCGGTTCGCGTGAGCCGGTACTTTTGTGTTCAATCATCATCTGACAGAAGATCAGCCAGCAGGCCGATGACCGTCATCACGCCGAGAACGACTTTTGCCGCGTCCATAGAATCACCTCCCTCAGTACGCATAGAGTAGTTCGCCGGTCATCTCGTGGAGTAAAGTCGGATCGTAGAGCATTTCTTCGATTTCCTCCTCCGAACAGCCGTAGTCGAGCAATGCCTGCACTTCATCTGCGCTCACGCCAAACGCTTTGGCAACCGAGAACAGGTCATCATAGTTTTCCGGCGTGTCCTCATAATAGCTGCGATAGAAGGGATATTTGCGCCACCAGTGCTCGAACGTCGTGTGCGGTGTGAAGGTGCCTGTAGTGATACGGCCATTGCGGTCAATCTTCAACATCTCGCCCTCCTTTGGCTCCAGAATGTCAGAGGGTGTGTTCAGCTTTAACTTCTTGATGGTCTTGCACAGGATTTTCTGCGTGGAGGCATAAATCAGAAAGCCATCATAGAACATCACACAGAGCGGATTATCTCCGACTACGAACCAGATAGAATTGTCCTTATCCAGTACCGTAAACACAAAAGAACCCTCGACCTTTTCAGCCATGGATTGCAGGCTGTCAAAGTCGAGGGTTTTCTGCTGTTCGAGAAGCTGCACCGCAACGTAGCTGTCCGTCTCCACACTCGTCATCGGCAGATTCTCTTCCATGCGGAGTTCTTTGTCATTCCACAGCACGCCGTTGTGAGCGAGAGCAAAGCTGTTTCCGTCAACGTGACCAAGGAACGGGTGGTTATTCTGGTTAAACTGCGCATTACCCTGTGTGGTCATGCGAGTGTGACCCATCACGACGTTTACGCCGTGCGGAATGTGAATCTTCATTTTCCGAGCGGGAAGGGGGCGCTTGTAGATCCGAAGGCGGTCGTTAAAGTTATAGGCGATGCCTGTCGCGTCGGTGCCGCGCACCTGGCATTCACGCGCTAACGTGTTCAAAATTTTATTCTTCGTGTGAGTGCTGAGGCATTCTTTGAAATCAATTAAGCCGAATAAACTGCACATATTTTAAGCCTCCTCCGTATTGGCATTAACAGGTTCGTTAACGTAAAGACGACGTTCTTTGAGATACTGAATGAGTTCGGGTTCGGTGATGTTGTCCAGAAAATCAAACCAGCTCATCTCCTGCACCGCAGTGTCGGACATAGAAACAGCCATCTCGACGAGATGGTTGACCATCTGCAAGGTGGCTTTGAGGGTGTTCAGCTTGAGC
>ERZ834382.2347-NODE-2347-length-13447-cov-2.802046_pt1 | contig 13447 bp, 9 predicted proteins | sample MGYA00519692_ERZ834382 | MGnify/ENA primary metagenome ERZ834382 (study PRJEB31850, sample SAMEA3708751) | human gut metagenome | biome: human gut; feature: human-associated habitat; material: faeces | place: China | collected 2014 ...
GTCGGAGGTGGACCCGGACACGGTCTACCGCGCGCTGGAGGCGCGCTGGCCGTATGCCTTTGCGCTGCACGCGACCGTGCGCGCGAACAAAACGACCGACCTGCGCGTGGAGGTGTCGCGCCCCGGACGGCAGGCGCAGGCGAAGGCCTATGCTGCGGCGCTCGCCGCGGACTGCATCACGGAGGACATGACGGCCGAGCAGAAGCTGCGCGCGCTGCATGACGCCCTCGTGCGGATGTGCGAATACGATGTCGATACCGAGCAGCAGGAGCAGCCTGACGGCTCGACGGCGCCGTTTTCGGCGGACGGCGCGCTGCTCGACCACAGGGCCGTGTGCGCCGGCTACGGCCGCGCCTACGCCATGCTGTGCGATGCGGCAGGCATCCCGGCGGTCTACGTTGCCTCCGAGCAGATGAACCACGGCTGGAATGCCGTGCGTCTGGACGGCAGGACCTGGTTCATCGACTGCACGTTTGACGATCCGGTCCCCGACCGGGGACAGTACGTCTCCGAGGAGTTCTTCCTGGTGAACGCGGCGCAGCTTGCTGAGACGCATGAGTGGGACCGCGTGTTCTGTGAGCAGGCGCTCGACAGCCTCGGGGAGGAGCGCGTTCCGAAAGCGGAAAACGGGCCGGAAAATCTTTTTAAAAATTTCTTAAAGTTTTTTTCGAAAAAGTGTTGACACTTCGCGGATTATGGTGTATTATAAACAAGTCGTCAGCGAGAGGGCGACGATGAGAAAAGCAAACGGCGGTATAGCTTAGTTGGCTAGAGCGTCCGGTTCATACCCGGAAGGTCATTGGTTCAAGTCCAATTACCGCTACCACTTTTTTCTCTTGGCCCGTTGGTCAAGCGGTCAAGACACCGCCCTTTCACGGCGGTAACGGGGGTTCGATTCCCCCACGGGTCACCAAATGGAAGTTTAGCTCAGCTGGGAGAGCATCTGCCTTACAAGCAGAGGGTCAGCGGTTCGAGCCCGTTAACTTCCACCAACGAAACCACTCACTTCTGTGAGTGGTTTTCTTTTTTCAAAAATTCTGAATGCAGGCAAATGAAAGCCGAGCTGCCGCCCGCCGTCAGCCGTCGTTTCCGAAAAGAGGTACGTCTATGTCTGAAACCGTCATGACACATATCATCGCGCGCATCCGCACGGATTTTCCGACCAAGTTCGGCATCCCGCGCCAGAGCGGCCTTGCCGACGTGCCGGCGCGCATCGTTTTCGAGCCGGAATACCGCAACGCGGACGCGCTGCGCGGCATCGAGGAATACTCGCATCTCTGGCTCATCTGGCAGTTCTCCGAAGCAGTGCGCGAGAGCTGGTCTCCGACCGTCCGTCCGCCCAAGCTCGGCGGCAACCGCCGCGTCGGCGTGTTCGCAACCCGCTCGCCCTTCCGGCCGAACGCCATCGGCCTGTCCTCGGTCCGCCTGCACCGCGTCGAATACGGCACGTACGAGGGCGCGGTGCTGCATATTTCGGGCGCGGACCTGATGGACGGCACGCCGATCTTCGACATCAAGCCCTATCTCGCCTACACCGATTCGCATCCCGAGGCGTCGGGCAGCTTTGCCCTCGCGGGGGACGCCGTGCGCGTCGAGTGCGCGGAGGGCGTTCTGGATGCCCTGCCGCAGGAAAAACGGGAGACGCTGCTGCGCGTTCTCGCGCAGGACCCCCGTCCCGGCTATCAGCATGAGGCGGGCCGCATCTACGGCTTTCCCTTCGGCGGCTTCGAGGTTCGCTTCACCGTTGCGGACGGCGTGCTGACCGTGCTCTCGGCGGAAAAAGTTTGAGCGGTTTAACATTTTGTTAATGCAATCGCTTTCCGGCTGCGTTATAATTATCATAGATATTTTTATCGAAAGCAGGGGGGAGAACTATGCCAAAAAAGATACTCATTGTCGAGGACGAGGCCAACATCCGCGAGCTGCTGCGCCTGTATCTCGAACGCGAGGGATATACCGTCCTCGAGGCTGAAAACGGCGTCGAGGGCATTAAAAAATGGAAGTCGGACAAGCCGGATATGCTGCTGCTCGATGTCATGATGCCGGTCATGGACGGCTGGGAGGTCTGCAGGGAGATCCGCGCGGAAAGCGACGTGCCGATCATCATGCTGACCGCCAAGGGCGAAACGGCCGACCGCGTTTCCGGTCTGGAGATGGGTGCGGACGACTATATCGTCAAGCCGCTCGAAATGCCCGAGGTCATCGCACGCGTGCGCGCGGTATTTCGGCGTATTGCGCCCGATGACGCACCCGAAAAGCTGTCGTTCGACAATCTCGTGATCGACAAGCAGGCCTACGATCTCGTCATCAAGGGCAAGCGCGTGGACGCGCCCCCGAAGGAGATCGAACTGCTGTACTTCCTCGCCTCCAGTCCCAACCGCGTATTCACACGCGCACAGCTGCTCGATGAGGTGTGGGGCTTCGACTACTTCGGAGATACGCGCACGGTCGACGTGCACGTCAAGCGCCTGCGCGAAAAGCTCGAGGGCGTGTCGGATAAATGGGAGCTGAAAACGGTCTGGGGCGTTGGCTACAAGTTCGAGACCAAGGAGTAAGCGATGAAAAAACGCAGCTTTTTCTTCAAGGAGTACCTGACCCACTTTATTCTGATCGTCGTTGCGTTCACGCTCGCCGGCAGCGTGTTCTATCATCAGATGGCGAGCTACGCGCTGCGCGCCAAGCAGACCGAGCTGAAGACCACGGTTCAGAGCCTTGCCGAGCAGAGCAAGCTCATGCAGGGCACGGACTCGGACGTGATACGCGAGCTGTACATGCTCTCCATCGCGCGCATCGCCAAGGAGGACGAGCTGACCGTCCTCGTCACAAACGAGAGCGGCGAGGTGCAGATGGCGGCGCATCCGAACGGCTCCACCTACAGCGTCAGCGGCTACCGCGTGCCGGCCGAGGTGGTCTCCGAGGTCACACGCAGCGGCAGCTATGCCGCGGTCGGTTCGGTCGGCGTGCTGACCGAGGCGACGAGCTACACAGTCGGCAGCTGCGTGCGCGACACTGACGGCAATGTCGCGGCGCTCATCTTCGTATCCTGTGAGGACCCGGCAACGGCCGGCGTAGTGCGGCATTCGACGCAGACGCTCGTGCTCATCCTGCTCGTGACGCTCGCCGCGATGCTCATTATCTCGTTCATTCTGTCGCAGCATATCACGCGCCCGATCAAGAATATCGCGGCGGCGGCGAAGGAATTTGCCTCCGGAAACTTCGATGTGCGCGTTCCTGAGGACAATCACTGCTATGAGATCGACGAGCTGGCGGTCTCGTTCAACAACATGGCGCGCGACCTCGATCAGCTCGAGGAGCTGACGCGCGGCTTTATCTCGAATGTCAGCCATGAGTTCAAAACGCCGATGACGACGATCGGCGGCTTCGTGGACGGCATGATCGACGGCACCATTCCCGAGGAGCAGCGCGACAAGTATCTGCGCATCATCGCGGAGGAGACGCGCCGTCTGTCGCGCATGGTCAACCGTATGCTCGACGCTGCGAAGATCCAGTCGGGTGAGCTGCTGCTCAGTCCGGCGCCGTTCGATTTCTCCGCCATGACGAGCCAGATCATCCTCTCCTTTGAGCAGAAGATCGAGAAAAAGAAGCTGGAGGTAGAGTGCGAGCTTGATGACCGGCTGATCGTCATGGGCGACCGCGACCATCTGTACCGTGCGGTATACAATCTGGTGGACAATGCGGTGAAGTTCATCGACGAGGGCGGCAGGCTGACGCTCCGCGCCCATCCGGAGGGCGACTTCTGTGCGTTCTCCATCTCGAACACCGGCGCAGGCATTTCCGCCGAGGATCTGCCGCACGTGTTCGATCGCTTCTACAAGGCGGATCGTTCGCGTTCGATGGACAAGACCGGTGCAGGCCTCGGTCTGTACATCGTCAAAAATATCATCAATCTGCACGGCGGAGAGATCTCCGTTCGCTCGGACGGCGGAGAGACCGAATTCGAGTTTACGCTTCCGCTCGCGAAGATATAAAAAGACTGTCGACAAAACAAGGGCATGGACGAAAGTCCATGCCCTTGTTATTATTGTCTGCTGAGGTTTTACCAGCCGAAGCTCGAGAACGGGGAGGAGAAGCCGCCGAAGCTGCCGTAGCCATTGCCGTAATTGCCGTAATTATCGTAATTACCGTTCTGGCTCTGGTTCTGCTGCTGTGTCTCAGCCGGATCGTCGCCCTCCAGATCGTGCGCATCGGTCAGCATAACGGTGATGTTCAGTGTCTTGCCGGTCGAGATGCGGTATACGCTCAGCGTCAGCTTGTCGCCCGCCTTCTTGCCTTCCTTGACCGTGTTCACGTCGTCCATGGTCGGGGTCGGGGTGCCGTCAACAGCGGTGATGACGTCGCCGACCTGCAAACCCTCGCTAGCTGCCTTTGCGCGGGAATCAATGGAATATACCTGCACGCCGGACACCTTGCCGTCTGCGGACTCGACGTTCTGACCGGTGATGCCGATGGACGGACGGCCGGAAACGTAGCCGTTCTGGATGATCTCGTCGACGATATCCTTTGCGGTGTTGATCGGGATGGCGAAGCCCATGCCCTCAACGGTCGCGCTGCCGAAGGCGTTGCCGGACAGCTTGGCCGAGGTGATGCCGACGACCTGACCGTACTCATTGATGAGTGCGCCGCCGGAGTTGCCGTTGTTGATGGAAGCGTCGGTCTGGATCAGGCTCATGACGCGGTCATTGACGGTAAGGTCGCGGTTGATCGCGGAGATGCGGCCGCCGGTGATGGTGTTCGCAAACTGAACGCCGCCGGGAGAGCCGATCGCGTAGGCGTATTCGCCCGGCTGGAGCTCGTCCGAGTCGCCGAACTCTGCGGCGGTCAGCTCGGCAGAGGAGCTGACCTTGATAACGGCGAGGTCGGTCTGCTCGTCCGTGCCGACAATGGTCGCATCGAGTGAGGAGCTGTCGCTCAGCTGAACCGAAACCGACTGCGCACCCTCGACAACGTGGTTGTTGGTGATGATGTAGCCGTCCTTGCTCATGATAACGCCCGAGCCGCTGCCCTGTCCTTCGCTCGTGGTCGAGATAACGGATACGACCGAGGGGCTGACCTTTTTGTAGATGTCCTCGCCGGACATGCCGTCCGAGGAGCTCGAGCTGCTGTCCGAGGGCTTGCTGTTGATCTGCATGGTCGGGGTCGAGCCGCTGTCGGTCGAGGCAGATGCGGAGCTGTCCGTCTGGCTGCTGCCGGTGACGAAATAGGTGGCTACCGCGCCGCCTGCGAACAGAAGGCAGGCCGCGGCGACGCTGCACAGGCCGATGACGAGCCTGCGGCCGCTTTTTCTGCTGTGGTGCGGCATTGCGCTCTGCTGATTCTGCTGATGCCATGCGTCACTGTACGGAATGCCGTTCTGCTGCTGCGGTGTCTGCTGAATCGGCGGCTGCTGGGAGGACTGGAATTGCTGTGCGTTGCTGCGCTCACGCGGAGACTGATACTCCGGGTGCTGCACCGGCGTCTGGAACGGGGTGCGCGGCTCCTCGCCGGACTTCTGCTGCGCCTGCGGCGCCGTTTCGTTCGGCTGCTGCGCCTGCGGCTCGGCCGAGGTCTCGTTTACCGGCGTTTCCGCATTTTTGTTTTCATTTTCATATTTATTGTTGAAGTCGTCCATTGGAATGGCCTCCTTATCGTTTACTGTCTCTATTGTAAATTTGCTGTGTGGCAGTTTGTTGAAAACAATGTGAACATACTTTGAACAATTATTTATTATAGCACGCGCAGGTGCAGATGAAAAGGGCGCACCGAGGTGCGCCCTTAGACTGTCGAAGGAGGGAGATGGCTGTATTACCGGAGCATTTCGCCCGCATAGGCAAGCCCTTGATGAATGTTGACGCCTGCGCTTTCGATCGCACCGGCGATGATGGCCGCCGCGATGATAATGGCGGCTGCAATGATGATTTTGCCGATCAGGTTTTGATATTCTTTCATTTTAGTTCCTCCCTCTGGTCTGGTATTCAGTTCAGCTCGTCGAGCGGCGTCAGCACGGCGTCCTTCGGCGGCGCGGAAACCGGTGCCGAGGACGGGGCGAGGCTGAGCGAGAGATCGAACGTGAGCGTGCCCTGATTGCGCAGATGGTTGGAGAGGGTCATTCTGCCGCTCGTGCCGGAGAGATCAAAGGTCAGACGGGTGCGGTTGGCAACCGGGAACAGGCTGCCCTTGATGTCGAGGGTCAGATCTCCCGACGCCGCGCCGGTGGCAGTGTTGAGAGTATAGCTTCCGCTGACGCCGACCATATCATCCTCTTCGCCGCCGAGCAGAGATTTGACCGAGGGCTGTGCAGTACAGCGATCGCCCGAGCGCGTGAACACCGCATCGCCCAGTACAGCAGACAGGTTCTGCTGCTTGTCCTCGAGCGAGCTGTAAAAGCCGCTCCAGCCGCCGTATTCCTCCGCATACGCCTCGGCGGAGGCGAGCAGCGCCGCGCCGCAGGTGTTTGGGGTATCAGCGTTCCGGTACAGCGTCAAAAGATCGCCGAGCGCGGTCTTTTCGCTGAAATGCTCCTCATAATACCAGCCGTCCGTCTTTTTGTCCGTACCGCTGCTCGAGGTGAGTGCAGAGAACAGCAGCGGACTGCGCACATACAGCGTGTCCGTATCGGCGTTGTAGATCAGGTCGAACGCCGCGTTCTTGAGTGCGCTCTTATAATAGGAAAGCATAGACGCGGAGAAGAGCTGCGAGGTCGGGCCGTCCGCACTGCTGATGAGGTCGGACGAGAGAAGGCCCGCGAGTGCGGAAAGATCGGCGGACGCAGAGAGCGAGGCGCTTTTTCCGTCCGAGACGAGCGTCATCGTACCCGAAGCGCTGTATTTTTTGTCGCCGCTGATCGTGTCGAACGCGGTGCAGTCCAGCTTTGCGGTGAGCCCCATGCGCACGGCATCGGCATTTTGCAGCCTGGGCACGGCGGCGAGCCAGCGGTTCGCGGTCGTAAAGCCGCTGTCGATGCTCCCGAGCAGCGCGTCCCGGTCATACAGCACCGCGCACTGTGCGCCGTCGTCCCATTCGACGGTCAGACCGAGGCTTTCCGCGAGAAAACGCACGGGGACGCAGGTGCGGCCGTCCTTTTCGATGGGCGAGGCGTCGAGCGGAACGGTTTTCAGCACCTTGCCGGTCACACTGTCGGAAACGGTGAGGGTGTCGCCGCCGATCGCGAAGCGGCAGACCGTGCCGTCAAGCGAAGCGGAAACCGTGCCGCTGTCGTAGCCGACCTCAGCGCCGAGCGCTTCCGCGACCGTGCGGAAGGGTACCATGGTGCGGCCGTTCTCGAAGAACGGCTGAACGTCGGGGAACGTGAGCGTTTTGCCGGAAAGCTGCACGCTGAGTGCGGGGACGGCGTACAAATCGTCCTGAAGCGTCATGTCGAGCGCCGTGCTGCGGTAGAAGGCCTCGCGGTCATCCCAGTAACCGCTGTCGAGCCATTCCTCGAGGTCGCTCTGCTCGGCGTCATGGAAGCGGAGCGCGACGGACGGGTCGCTATGTATCTCGTCGAGATGGCGGCGGTAGCAGTCGCTCGCCTGGTCGTAGCTGAACTTGCCGAACCACCAGTCATAGGAGGAGGTGTACGCCTCCGCGCTGTCGTAGCCGAACTGCTGGTACATGGGCGGCGCGGTGTCGAGCGCGAGCGCTGCGGGCAGCGAGGACACGGCAAGAGACGCCGCGAGAGCGGCAGTGAGCAGTCGTTTATGCTTCATAGAGATCCTCCTTTGTATGCAGGTGTGAATACTGCTTTATTTTTTTATTGTACTACATATGCCGCTGAACTGTCCATTGCCCTTTTGAACGGATTTCGGCGCGAAAAACCGTCATGATTTCCGGGGCGTCCGCGTAGCATGGAGAGAGGGAGGGGAGAGAAATGTTCATCACCATCACGCGCTCCATGCTGCGCCGTGTCGCGGCGGCAGCGGCGGCTTTTGCGGTCGTCGCGGCGCTTTTCATGATGTTCCCGCAGGGAAAGACCGAGCAGACCGCAGCGGCGGACGGAAACTGGGGACTGTCGTTCCGCGCGGAGGGGCAGCAGCCCGAAGGCAACGTCTCCGCCGGAGAGCTGCGGCAGTGGGATGCGTATTATGTGGGCGATCCGGCGGAAAAGGTTATTTATCTGACGTTTGACGCCGGATATGAGAACGGCTGCACAGCAGCGATTCTGGACGCGCTCAAAAAGCACAGCGCACCGGCCTGCTTTTTCGTCGTCGGCAACTATATCGATACCGCGCCCGAGCTCGTGCTCCGCATGGTGCAGGAGGGACACATCGTCGGCAATCACACGCTGCACCACCCGGATATGTCCGCGATACAGGACGAAGCGTCGTTTTCGGCGGAGCTTGACGGCCTTGCGGACAAATACCGGGAACTCACGGGCGAGGAGATGAAGAAATTCTACCGTCCGCCGCAGGGAAAATTCAGCGAGAGCAATCTCGCCATGGCGCAGAAACTCGGCTACCGCACGATCTTCTGGTCGCTCGCCTATGTGGACTGGTACACCGACGATCAGCCGACCGATGAGCAGGCGTTTTCCAAGCTCGTGCCGCGCATCCATCCGGGCGCGGTCGTGCTGCTGCACTCGACGAGCGCGACCAACGCGCGCATCCTCGATGAGCTGCTCGCAAAGTGGGAGGCGCTCGGCTACCGCTTCGCCTCGCTCGAGGAGCTCGCAGGCGAAAAAGCGGAATGAAGGTGCGTCACGAGTAGTCCTCGAGCAGCTGCGTCAGCTCGGTCTCGCTTTGCAGCGTGATGCCGCGGCGGAGCGCTTCCCGGTCGGCGCTCGGCAGCGTGCGCACATCGATCGCCGTCGTGAGGATGACCTCGCCGTTCTGCGAGATGGTCAGGTGCGTGCCGTCCGTACCGGCGACGAGCGAAGCGGCGTCTGCGGGAACGGCGGCAGGCGCACGGACGGCGCGCACGGCAAGAACGAGCATGACGGCGGCAAGGAGCAGAAAGATCAGGAGCGCGGCGGCGCGCTGCCGCGCCTGACGGCGTGCGAGCAGAAAAAATCCCTGTATCATTGACAAAACCTCCGTTACAGATGTAATTCCTAAAATAGACAAGAGAGAGACTGTGTGATTTGAGTATTCCCACAAAATTTTTGTCTATTCCGCGAAGTTCTGTAAAAATAATTTGGCATTTCGGCTCTTGTGTGTTATAATGGCATAGACCGCTATAATACTGTATTCCCGCTCTGTCCCGGCACAGGGACGAAAATGGGGATATTTCATTCTGCGGGCGTTTTTTCAGCCGTGCGGGAACAAAACGGGCGGTGAAAACGTCCGTACCTGTACAGGTAAATGACAGCTGCCCGTGCGCATTCTGCCGGGCATACCCTGCGGCCTTCGGCTGCCGGGCAAGGAGGATACCGAATTGTCAAAAAGAAAAAATGGATCGGTCATCGGACGGTTTTTCGGACGCCTGCTGCTGACGTTAGTGCTCGTCGGCGTGCTGTGCGGCTGCTTCTGCGGCATTGCATTTGCGTTCTATGTTCATACGAGCATCAACCCGTCCGCGAAGGAAACTGCTTCCGAAATCAGCAAGGGTCTCGGCCTGAACCTCAACTCGTTCATCTATACGACGGACGCGGAGACAGGCGAGGAGGCCGTTTATGAGACCATCAAGGGCCGCGAGAACCGCGAATGGGTCGACAGCGACAAAATTCCGGACAATCTCAAGAACGCCGTCGTCGCCATCGAGGACGAGCGCTTCTACAAGCATCACGGCGTAGACTGGTGGCGCACGCTCGGCGCGGTCAAGGGCTGGGTGCTCGGCGGCGACCAGTACGGCGGCTCGACGATCACGCAGCAGCTCATCAAAAACATCACTGAGGACAAGGATTACTCTATCAAGCGCAAGGTAAACGAGATTTTTCGTGCTTTTGCGCTCGAAAAGGAGATCGACGACAAGGACCGCATCCTCGTCATGTACCTCAACACCATCTACCTCGGCTACAACAGCTATGGCGTGCAGACCGCGGCGGACCGTTACTTCGGCAAGGATGTTTCGCAGCTCGATCTGGCGGAATGCGCCGTTCTGGCCGGCCTGACCAACAATCCGTCCATCTACGACGTATACAACCATCCCGACAAGGTAAAATCGCGTCAGGAGACCATTCTGTCGCAGATGCTCGATCAGAAGATGATCACCGAGGACGAGTACAACGCAGCCGTTTCCGAGCAGCTGAACTACCGTCCCTACGAGGAATACCAGAAGGACGTCAAGTCTACCTACAGCTACTTCACCGATGAGGTCATCAAGGACGTCATAGGCGATCTGAAGGAGCAGAAGGGTTATTCCGAGCTGGTCGCAGAGAATATGGTATATTCCGGCGGCCTCAAGATTTATGCGACCATTGATACCAAGGTTCAGGATGCTCTGGACAGCGTATATACCGATGATTCCGCGTTCCCGAACACGGAAAAGTACGGCGAAGTGCCGGAAAGCGCCATGGTCATCACGGACAAGCAGGGCGATATCGTCGCGATCGCAGGCGGACGCGGCCAGAAAACGCTCAGCCGTTCGTTCTCTTTTGCGACCGATGCACGCCGCCAGCCGGGTTCCTCGTTCAAGCCGCTGGCAAGCTACGGCCCGGCGATGGATGCAGGCATCATCGTTCCGAGCACGACGATCTACGACCGCGCCTTCTCCGAGGGCGAGGACGGTATGCCGTGGCCGATGAACGACGGCAAGTACCCGACCGGCCGCTCCCTGACCATCAAGGAAGGCGTTACGCGCTCGCTCAATACCGTCTCGGTACAGGTGCTCAACGCACTGACACCGCAGGCTTCCTATGATTTCCTCACCAACCAGCTCGACATCAAGCTGGTCGGCAGCCGCACCAACGAGGACGGCACAGTCCAGTCGGATATCGCTCTGGCGCCTCTGGCGCTCGGCGCGCTGACCGACGGCGTGACGGTCCGCGAAATGGCCGGCGGCTACTCTACCTTCATCAACGACGGCGTGTTCGGCGGTACGCGCACCTATACGAAGGTGCTCGACAACGAGGGCAACACCGTTCTTGAAAACACTCCTCATACCGACAAGGGCTTTACCAACGTCCATACCGTATATGATATGCTCGACTGTCTGCAGAACGTTACCGCACACGGTACCGCCTACGGCATTCAGATCGACGGCGTGGAGACCGCGGGCAAGACCGGTACCACGAGCTCGAACACGGATATCTGGTTCTGCGGCGTAACGCCGGAATACTCTGCGGCGGTCTGGGTAGGCTATGAGCATAACTACCGTCTGGACGGCCTGTACGGCCGAAATGCGGCGGAGATCTGGCTCAAGGTCATGGAAAAGGTTCATGCCGGCGACAGCGGTCTTGTCTTTGACTCGCATCCGCAGGATTTCGTCGAGGAGACCTACTGCATGGATACCGGCCTGTTGGCATCCGGCGCCTGCCGCGAGGCGGGACGTGCGGCGACCGGCCGCTTCTGGAAGGACAAGGTTCCGACGCAGACCTGCAGCCATGAAAACATCGAGGAGAAGTACGACTTCGAGACGAGCGGCATGGATGACTACTACGACGAGTATGACGACGAGGAAAGCGACGACAGCTCGAACACCGACAGCAGCAACGGCTCGACCGATAACGGCGACAGCAGTTATGAAAACGGCGACAACGGCGACAGCGGCGGCGGTGATGACGGCGGCGACGACGGCGGCAGCAGTGAGGGAGATGACGGCGGCAACATTGCACCGACGCCCGATCCTGAACCGGCGCCCGATCCGTCAGAGGGAGACCCGGAGAGCTGATCTTCGGTATGCCGGACAGACCGGCACAGAAAAGTAAATACAGACGGGCGGAGGGCCGCGAATGCAGCTCTCCTCCCGAAAAACGTTCAGTGCTGCACAAGGCCGCACAGACCGGGGCGTTAGCGGTGCCTTGAACCTGCAATCCGCTTCAGCAGGGGTCGTGCAGACAAAGAGGGTCGCATATGCGGCGAGGCAGCCACTCACAGGACGATGAGAGACCGGTACTGCGCAACGGAGGACTGTGAACCATGTCAGGCGGGGAACCGAGCAGCATTAAGCAGAAACCATCGTGTGCCGCAGAGCTGCCGATTTTGAGTCCGAAATGCGGAAAGGCAGCCGGGTGTGTGTTTTCGAATTGCCTGCGTGCGGTCTTGTGGAGCACTGAAAAATTTTCGATTGAAACCACGCTTTCAATCGAAAAGGGATATACCGATCCTGACGGCTCGGATATATCCCGGCGGGACAAAAGTTCCTCTCTTCGGTCGAAACTTTTGCTCCGACTTGTATAAAAACCCACGCACATGTCGCGGGTTTTTATGAACCTTCGGCTGCGCCGATGATTCGATTTTATTCGCGAACGAGGTTCGCGGGAGAACGCTTTGAGGCGGGCTTGCGCCCGCCTCTTTTTTTACGCGGGGGCGTGGATTGAAATGCCCCCTGATTGATGGTTTACAGGACAGCGACAGGCGCGAGAGGAGGAGTTTGCGTCATGTATCAGGCTTTATACCGCAAATGGCGGCCGCAGACCTTTGCGGACGTGATCGGACAGCAGCATGTCACCGACACGCTGCGCGCTCAGCTTCAGAGCGGCAGACTCAGCCATGCGTATCTGTTCACCGGTACGCGCGGCACGGGCAAGACGACCTGCGCGAAAATTCTCGCCCGGGCGGTCAACTGCGAGCATCCGGTGAACGGCGACCCGTGCAACGAATGCGCCGCGTGCCGCGGCATTCTGGACGGCTCGGTGCTCGACGTGACCGAGATCGACGCGGCGTCCAACAACGGCGTCGACAATATCCGCGACCTGCGCGACGAGACGCGCTATACGCCCGCGCAGGTCAAAAAGCGCGTGTTCATCATCGACGAGGTGCATATGCTCTCGATCGGCGCGTTCAACGCGCTGCTGAAAACGCTCGAGGAGCCACCCGAGCACGTGCTGTTCATCCTCGCCACGACCGAGCTGCACAAGGTCCCGGCGACCATTCTTTCGCGCTGTCAGCGCTTCGACTTCCGCCGCATCGGTGCGGAGGACATCGCGCGGCGTCTGCTCGACGTCGCGGCAGGCGAAGGTATCGAGCTGACCGAGGGGGCGGCGCGGCTGATCGCCCGCCTCGCAGACGGCGCGATGCGCGACGCGCTGTCCATGCTCGACCGCGCAGCGGCGGCCGGCGCCGTCGACGAACAGACGGTCACGGCGGCGCTCGGCGTGATGGGGCAGGATGACGGCATTCATCTTGCGGAGCACTTCAAGACAGGCGATCTCGCGGCGGCGGTGACGCTGCTGGAGGAATACTACAGCGCAGGCCGCGACCTTGCGGCGGTATTTGACCAGATGCTCGGCCTGATACGCGACGCGCTGCTCGTCAAGACAAGCAGAACCGATGTTTCCACGCTAATCTCGCCGGCGTATACGGTGAAAACGCTTCAGGGACTGTGCGACGGCCTCGCGGCCTCGACGCTTATC
>ERZ834382.2362-NODE-2362-length-13373-cov-3.356285_pt1 | contig 13373 bp, 21 predicted proteins | sample MGYA00519692_ERZ834382 | MGnify/ENA primary metagenome ERZ834382 (study PRJEB31850, sample SAMEA3708751) | human gut metagenome | biome: human gut; feature: human-associated habitat; material: faeces | place: China | collected 2014 ...
AAATTAGAATTTTTTCTATCAGTAAATATATCTAGTTTTTTTTCATATAAAATATCTATAAATAGTAAATTTTTATTAGGACGAACTAGAAGATATAAATAATAATTATAATCTTTATGAAGTTGTAAAATTTTTAAATTATTTAGTGATGTATGTCTAGAAAATTTATTATTTTGTATAGTATTTGAATTTAATAATTCATATTTATATCCAAGCTTATAAGTATATAAAATAGAAATTAATGGCATATAGTCTGTATCTTCAGTTTCAATAATAATAGAATTTTTATTTATATAGTCAATAAAATCTTCTAAAAATGGTTTTAAAATAAATTTTCTAAAGGAAGTAGTATCAATATCATAATAAAAATCGAAAATATTATGATAAGTAATCATATGGGAAGAGAAATACATATTTTTTAAATAAGACTCAATTTTATTACTATCATGATAAATATATTTAGCTGCAAAATATTCTGCGAAAGATTTATGAACCCATTTATAATCATGACTTTCTTTAACAAATAAAGGTACTGTTATTAATAAGTCTTTTATAAAATCTTCTGTATCAAATTTACTTTCAAATCCTGTAATAGCAAGTTTATTTTTTATATCATCTATAAGTTTGACTAAATTATCTTTATTAAAGACATTAGTTTTATGATTACTAAATAAACTATAAAATCCTAAGTATCGCAATACTTTTTCGAAATCAGACAAACTTAATTTACTATATTTTTGATGGACATAACTATCACCTTTAGTTAAATCATGATTACTATATAATGCTTTATATACTTGATTATAAAATTCTATTTTTCTAAGAGGAATATCATTTTCATATCTATATGCTGTATATAAAAGTGATACCATTAGAGGATTTCCAAGAAATTCAAATATGATTCTCATAGAAGATACTTCATTTAATTTTTCAATAATTTTTTTAGAGAGTACACCGTCATTATCAAATTTTCTTAATAAAGTGAAGGCTTCTTCTTTTTTTAATGGTTCTATATAGAAAAAACAAAATTTATTATAAAAACTGGCAAGACAATCTTCTTTTCTAGAAGATATTATATAAGTATTTTTATGAGCTACTTTTATAAAATTTTGTAAAGTGGTAGTTATTTGTTTTTTATCTTCAAGAGATATTTCATCATAGCCATCAAAGAAGAATATGCAGTCACCATTATTGACTAAATATCTTAAAAATGCTTTTTTTCTTTCGAGTGGCATAGTATCTGAAATATCTTCAATTTCAGATAAAAGATATTCTATAATAGTAGTATTTTTCGTCAATTTTCTTAATTCAATAAAAAAAGGAATTCCAAATGAATTATTTATTAGATTAATAAATAGAAATTTCATAATAGTGCTTTTTCCCATGCCAGCATTATCAACAATAAAAATACGATTATTATACTTTTGAAAGTCGTCTATAGGATATTTATCTATACATATTGTTTCATATGAACATGTGGAATCATCATAAACAATATTAAGTGGTATATAAAGATCTTCGAGCTGTGTTTCCATGTTATTATAAACAATAGTATGCATTTTACTATATTCAAGATAACTTCTAGTAAAGTATTCTGCCAATGTTTTTTCATAATTAATAGCAGATTTTTCTATATCATTTTGCTCTATCCAGTTATTTAAACGAGGTTTAAGAAAATCATTAATAATAGTATTTAAGCCATCATTAATAATTTTACTAGTTATTATTTCAGGAATCATAAAAACAGTCCTTTGGTTCTTATATTTTAAATATCATCATAAGTGATTATTAGATTATCTTTTTCTTTAAATTTAGGCTCTTTTAGTGAAAAGTGTACGATAAATTTACAACAAAAAGGTTGATATTATTGGATTTTTAGTAATTTGTAATAAAAGATGTACGATAAAGTGTACAATAAGTGTATGATAAAAAGTTTGTACTATTACATTTTTTAGTTTGTACTATTATGTTTTTAACAAAATGTATATACTAGTATCTTTTTTATTTATTAAAAGATAATTACATTATGTTATAAAACAAGAATAGAAGTAGACTTTATTAATTTATATAAAAGCAATGTTTTATATAAAAAGTGTTAATAGAAAGAAGTCTTGATAATAAAGAACTTTTTCCTTTATTAGTTTTATCTAGTTTATTCTTATTTTCTTCTCCAGAAATCATCACTGGTGATTATTAGATTGCCTTTTCGTCTGACTTAGGTTCTTTTGTAGGTACAAAACGTTCTAGCATAGTATCTATGATTTGTTTATCTTCAGCTTTTAATTGCCGATATTTTTTTATAAGTGTTTGTTCATCATCATTTATATGATATGAATTAGTATTAGACTTTTGTATATAATCATCTACAGTATTAGGAATATTTGTTAATCCTAATAAATAATCTATTGAAACATTAAAATATTGTGATATATGTTTTAATAAATTTTCATCAGGAAAACGTCTGCCTTGTTCATACATTCCAATAGTGCTAGCTGATAAATTTAAAAATTTACTTAATTGAGCTTGTGTAAGATTTTTTTGTTCTCGTAATTCTTTTAATCGTTTCATAAATTTTCCCCTTGCTTAATTATACAACACAAAAAGTGTAGTGTAATTATGTACTGCAATATGTGTATACTAAAAATAAAAAAGCTTGACTCCACACAAACTGTGTAGTATATTATGGATATGAGATACACAAAACGTGTTGAAAGAGAGATGATGTTACTTATTATGAAGTGTTTAGCGATGTTTAGAAAAAGTAAAGGATATACGACTAAAGACATGGCAGAATATATAGGTGTATCCCAATCTTTATATGAAAAAATTGAATTTGGAGCTAGATTACCTAGTCGTTCATTTTTAAAGAAATTCAAAGAAAAATATCCTGATTTTGATATGAATATTTTTTTGAAGAATTAACACACGAAACGTGTGATTGATATTTAAATTATCATAATTATAATACTTTGAAAGGAGGTGAGATATATGCAGACTTATTTCCATGTTTTTATTAAAGAATGTAGATTAAATGCAGGTTTTTCTAAGATAAAATCAGCTAGATTACTGAATGTTAGTGAACGTAGTTTATCTGATTATGAGAGTGGAAAAACTGCTGTAGATGATGCTTTGGCGGTTAAGATGGCACAAATATATAATTGCCCTGCTATCATCTATTGTTGGACTCAAGATAATGCTTGTGGCAGGCTATGGTTATCAAAATTAGATGATAAATGTTTATCACAAAATATTTTATGTAACTTCAGCAGTATTGAAACTATGCAAAATGAGTTTTTGCCAAAGCTTATCAGAATTGGTCAAGATAACAAAATTGATGAGCAAGAAAGAAACATCTTCATCAAGATAAAAGAGCATGGTCTGAAACCGCTGATGAAAAGCACCATTGCCTTATTGTTTTCAAAAAACAAAAAGAGCCGACCTGCAAAAGCAAGCCAGCTCTGAAATCAACCTAAAAATATTGTAACAAAAAATCTATTATAAGTAAATGCTTATATTACACACACTTACAGACCTTAGCAGTGGGAAGGTTAAACTGCTACTTTTTTTAAGTTAGTGGTGTTATTTTTATGAAAATCTCAAAATATATAAATCAAGAAAAGAAGTGATTTTAATTTTATGAAAAAAGATTCATTGGAAAAAGAAAATGCCGAACTCAAGCAACAGCCTGATGAACGGCAAAATACTATAAATATATTTGGTAAAAAGATTTTAAAATTAATTCTTTCTTTACTAAGTATTTTATTTGCAATGAGTATAGCCTATGCTTTCAGTCGATATTTTGAAGATATGGGTGGATCAGTGCTTTTTATTAGTGGATTATTAATTGGTAAATATTTGCAAAAAGATTGGATTGATTTTTAAGCCCAGAAATTTAATTATTCCATATGTCCAATAAATAATTTGTAATGGAATGTATAGTACTTTAACAGTTTTTAATTTAGTATCTATACCTAAAAAAGAAATAATATTTTTAGGTAACCAGATTATTAATTCAATCCAATAAATAGGATTTAATACTTGACGAGCATTATAAGCATATTGGCTAATAGCTTTTTCAAATAAATTTATTTGTGCTGCTGCAAAATCATAGCTTTTTGAAGGATATTGAGATAAAACATGAATTTTCATGCTATTAACTATACCAAAACCAGCAGGTTCAACAATAGGTATAAAGTTTTCACTATAATCTTTGAGCAAATCTCTAACTTCTGGAGCAGTATCTTCTATGCTATATAGATAATCAGAATGTAACCATTTTATATATTTTTCATAAAGGATTTTGCAACGATAGTATTTATATGAATTAATTATTAATTTGTATAGAAATATAAAAAGAAAAACATAGATAAATACACTCAATAAAATCACCTCCTTTCAAGGATGATTATAGCACAGATATTTTTTTATGATGAAGTAGAATTACTTAGAAAAGGTTAAGAGAATTTTATGAGTAAAGGTTTTCAAAAAGAAGATAATACACTCAAACAATCCCCAAATACAATTTCAGTTGATGAATGTTTAGATGTATTAACTGGATTGGTAAAAATCAATGTTGATGAAAGTATTTTAGATAATATTTTTTCTTGCATGACAATAAAAACAGCTAAACCTATATTATTTTATGAAAAAATAAAAGAAGCATTTATTATCGTAGCAATAGCAAAGTCTTTTGGTGTTGGTAATGAATTAAATGATTATTTAATCAGTATTCAACAAGTAAATAAAAATATTAAATAGAATAGGAGGAATACTATGGATTGGAAGCTAGAATATGAACTTACTCGCAAAAATATAGTTTCATCTATTGAGAGTTTAAGAACAACACTTACTGCACAGGAAAATTTCTTGAAAATTCTTGATAGAAACTATAATGAACGCAAAGAAATAGAAGCTTTGAAAATAGAGAAACAAAAACCTTATACAGTCCAGCAAGTAGCGGAACAGTTAAATGTAGATAGGCAAACTATTTATAAAGCTATAAAAGATGGAATATTAAAAGCTCGTCATATACGAGGTTCAATTCGCATCTATCCAGAGGATTTGAATAACTATATCAATCAATGTTGAATTCTTAATAGAGGTGATATTTATGAATTTATATTATTTTACTTTTGGAGCAAGACAAGAATTTGAAGGTTATGTTCAACCAGTAGTGGCTTCTGAATATGATATAGCAAGAAAATTGATGCTAAATAAATATGGTACTAATTGGTTTATGCAGTATAGTGCAAATGAATGGGAATTTGTAAAGTTAAATTGTGCATTAAAAGGTATTCCCTTTGACAGAGAATTACCACCAATAATAGAAGATAGGTATAAACCAAAAAGATATATATATTGATAAATAATAAAGGAGAGTAATGACTAATGGCAGTTAAATATACTGATGGTAAAAATATATATTATGTATCAGGAATATTAGGTGAAAATAATTTTGCAGTTTGCAAGAAAGCCATTAATTCTAAATCTATTGGTCATCATAAATATAAAAGCAGTGCTAATAAAACTGTTCATACAGCAGGTGAAGCACAAGATTATTTAGATAGAATTGCCGAGAAAAAAGGTTGGGACGAATATTAAAATAGAGGTGATATTTATGAAATGGTTTAGATATCATAGGATTTTTGCTGGTCTTGTTGTTGGCGGTATAGCTGTATTGAGTATTGGTGCAATAGATAATACAAAAGCACCGCCAACAGAGAACATATATATAGTCCAAAAAGGTGATAATCTTTGGCGGATAGCAAGTCAATATTGTTCTGATGAAGACAATATTCAAGAATTTATTTATGAAATAAAAAAAGATAATCCTCATATAGAAAATTATCTTCAAGTAGGGCAAAAAATAGTTATAAAAAAAGAATTAGTCGATACTGGCATATCAACTAATTCTCAAGAACATAAATATTAACTTTATATTTATATTTTACCATACTTTGAAATAAATTACTAACGAGTAAATGCGAGAAAATACGACTTAGTACGAGGAAATTCAAGCAAATTCGAGTTGCTACGAGAAAATGCAATATAATACGAGAAACTTCGAGAAAATACGAGTAAAAAAATGAAATTAAGTAGAGAACAAGCATTAATTTTAGCAGAGTTAAAACTTCAGGAGCAATAAAATCATTACGAGGTTTAACTACTGTAGAGTTAAACAAGAAAATACCTGGAAATATAAAGCAAAGTATCATTTATCGCAATGCTTTAAAATTGCGTGATATGGGCTTGATAGATAATGGCATCAAGGTAGGAAAATCACACAGTTATTATATAACATCAATGGGGATTAATGCTTTAAATGAAGAAAAAAATAAATAATCAAGTAAGTAGGCAGGCAATAGCTTGCCTATTTTTCAAGGAGGACTATGTAATGGAAATTAAAGATAAGATTTTATTTATTGGTGTAGGTCAAGGCGGTGGCAATTTATGTCAAGAATTGGAGCTTAGAGGATACCGTACTTTAGCTATAAATACCAGCAAGGAAGATTTAAATACACTTACAGTGAAGCACAAATACCATATCACTGGTGGTGAAGGTTGCAGTAAAGACCGTAGCGTAGTATTGGTAGGCAATTAATAAGGCAAGACTTCGCCAATATAGCTAAACAAATCAATAATTGTGGAAATGATGTAGAAATTATCATGGTAGGTTATACAACTGGTGGTGGTACAGGGAGCAGTCAAGGCACAGTATTAGTAGATATACTTACAATGCATCCAGAATATAAAGATAAGATTATTTGTAGCGTAGTGATATTACCTTCTAATAAAGAAAGTATACAAGCAAATTCTAATGCTTATTGTTGTTTTAAAGAAATTAGCAATATTCAAAGAGGCGGAGCTTGTTTCGTACTAGATAATAATGAGTTTAAAGATAAATATATGATAAATAAAGAATTTGTTGCTTATTTAGATGAATTTTTGCATATACCAGCTACAGATAAATCTATAAAAGGAAATATTGATTTTTCAGAAATAAAGAAAGTATTATCTGCACATAATATGGCGGTGATGATAGCTGTTCCTGAAGGTGAAAATACAGTGGCTAGATTATTGGATAGCCTACAAAATAATAGTATCTTTGCTAAAAGGGAACAAGATAATATTTTACAATATACAGCTCTTTCACTTGCTGATGAACGACTAAATCCTGAAGAAGTAAATCAAGATTTGCAGAAAGCTATTGGCATACCAATAGATAGTTTTACTACATTTAATAAAAGAAAGAGAAAATTCATCTGTCTAAGTGGTCTTACTTATCCAAAGACACGTTTAGAAGAAATTGAGAATTTAGTAAATAGCAATAAAGATACTGTTTTAAAAATAAAGCAAAATAATCTTGAATTAAATGCAGATATGAGTTTCTTGCAATCTACAATAAAGATAGAAGATGCCTCAATAAAAGAAGATAGTTTGGATAATATTTGGGATAAATACAATTTATAACAGTGAACATATTACGAGTATTTACGAGAAACTTCGAGAAAATTCCACAAAATGCGAGAAACTTCGACTTACTACAAGAAAATTCGAGAAAATGCGAGTAAATACGAGAAATAAAAATGAGTACCCAATATCGGGTACTCATATTCTTATACATAAAAAAATCTACTTTGAACTAAACAAAGTAGATAAAATAAAAAGCCATATAAAAAATACAAATTCGCTAATCAAAGTATACCTTTTATGTGGCATAAAGTCAATTTTTTAAGCGTCTACAAAGGCGTATGTAGAGCTTGTTAAAAGTATTATTTAGATGAACAAAAATAATAAAACAATGTGGTGATTTTATGTCTTATGTACAGATGAAAGTATATATGAAAAATAACATAGAGGTATATAAATATTATTCAGGAAAATTGGGGAAGAAAATATATAATGCTCCAGCACAGGGGAAGACTCCAATAAATCAATTAAAATATCAAGACCAAAAGGCAAGTCGTATCTGTGGATGGAAAATAGCAGAGAATTTCGATAAGAATGATTTATGGGTTACATTAAATTATCCAGCAAGACAAGCTATTGAACCACAAAAAGCAAAAGCGGATATAAGTTTATTATTAGTTAATCTTCGTAGAGCATATAAAAAAGCAGGTATGGAACTTAAATATATTTATACTGCTGGAAGAACAAAACGAGGTATGGTCCATTTTCATATGGTAATAAATCGTTTTGATACAGTCATCATTGCTGAACTTTGGCGAAAAATTTCTAATGGCGGAACACATTTTCAACATTTATATACAAATGAATATGGTTATGTGGATTATAAAAAGATAGCAGATTATTTAATCAAAAATAGTCAAGAAACATATTATCGAAAAGATAGAATTCATAAAAAGCGTTTTTGTGCTTCCCTTAATCTTGCTATGCCTGTAGTAGAAAAACGCATCGTAAATGCTAAAACATGGAAAGAAAATCCTATTTCTATTAAAGGTTATTTACTTGATAAAAATAGCATCTACAACGGATATGGTTGGTCAGATAATGGAACTCATTGGGAAGGTTGTCGTATCCAGCGTTATAACTTAATTCATTTGGGCATATTGTGTAATAAAAAACATAGGAAAAAGAAACACCCTGATATTCCACAAATATTTGATGATAAATCCTGGTATTTGTAATCAAAAATAAAGTAGCTGCATTCATAGACATATATTTATTGTGCCTATTGCAAATAAATAAATAAGGACTGATGACATGAATAAAAGTGATATTAGTAGAAGAAGCAATGCACAAGGAAAAATATTTGAAAATCAGATATATTCCGCATGCTTAGGATACTTATATGAGGGTAGAGCTTGTATTGATAAAATACCTGAACCATTTGGTGTAATCAAAAAAGATTATATTACTGGAGAGTTTTCAGGTAGATTTTTTGCGAAAAAGAAAGCTCAACCAGATTTTCAAGGAACATTAAAAGGTGGAAAATCTATAATTTTTGAAGCCAAATCAACATCAAAAGATAAGATTGCTCTATCTATATTAACCGCTCATCAAGTTGAGTTATTAGAACATCATTATCAATTGGGAGCAATAACCGCCATATGTGTAAATATCAATAATGATTTTTACTTTGTGCCATATGCACTTTGGCGATTATGCAGAGAACAATGGGATAGAAAATATTTCACTAAAGAATATTTAGATGAATTTAAAATCAAGTTTAATGGTGCTGTTAACTTTTTAGATATGGTAAACGGAAAAAAAGTAGAAGATATGACAATCTTTCTAAAAGAATAGGTGATATTATGTGTGAATATACTTGGCTTGATGGAACAATATGGATATGTAGTCTAATAGAAAAGCCATGTCCTTTTGTAAAACCTCAATACAATGATTTATGTATAGAAATGAAAGTACAGCTATGTACTGGCAAATGTGAAAATGAAAAATAATAAAGGAGAATTAAGATATGGATAATATACAAAGTAGAGTAGATAATTGGAGAAAAAAGATTGAAGAAAAAAAGAATAAAAATGAAAAATTTAGTGAACAAGAAGCTAAAATAATTTTAAATGAAGCAATAGATATATCATCTGGTTTAGTAGAAGATATAATTAATGATTGTAAAAAAAGAAATAATGATAGAAAAGAAAATTTTTTACAAGATATATTTAGTAATATAAATAAAAGTTTTAGTGTTTTAAAAGAAGGTTTGAATTATAAAGATAAACTTCATGTACTTGTAATTGATGAAAATAATAATGTATTGAGAGTTTTTTCTAATAATATGAATAAAAATATTTTAAAAGAATTAGGAAGAATAATAGAATGTATGGCGAAACAAAAAGATTTCAAGGTAGAACGATCATATTTAGATGATATAGTGGTGAAAAATTATGAAAGAGTTAATAATTAAAGAGGTAAATTATTTTAGAGGAGAAGTAAAAATTAAATATGAAGAAGGAACATCTAAGAAAACATTAAGTGAAGAAGAGCCGCCACGAGATGAACTGATAGAAGTATTAAGGGAATTAAATACAGTAGGTAGTAGATTATTAAAATATCCATTTTCTATAAGAGATAGGATTGTGGTAACAGGGGCAAAATTTATTTATAAAAATAATTGTTTAAAATATGTAATATTAAAAGGATTTTATAAGTTAGATGGTAATCTAATATCACAAAATTTCCCAAAGAGGTTATATAATTCAAATTGCATTTTGGATTATACAGATGATGAAATGATTTTAATTAATCAGTTATTAAGTGAAACAAGAAAATATATTTATGGTGAAAGGAAACAAGTATTACTACCATATATGAATGAAACGACAATGGTAAAATCAGTTAAGCAAAATATATCTATGATAAATTAGTGAGGTAAAATAATGGCATTAACAAAAGCAGATATAAATAAGATTTCAGATATGATAAAACTAACTGTGATGGCGGTTGTTAGTGAAGCAATAAAGACAGTAATACAAGATAATAGCATTAATTTAAAGCAAAAGCCTATAAATTATAGAGAAAAGACTATAAAAAAATTAGAAGCATATAATATTCTTAAGCATAATATGCAGAAATGTGAAAAAGATATTGAAGATTTATATAAAGAAGAATTTGGAGTATGTCCAGCTGTTCATCACGCTATGGAGTATTATGGTGAAAAATGTACACTTGATGAAATTCGTTATGTGAAAAAATTAAAAATAGAACATATCTATTATAGAGATAAAGAAGAAGTTGATTTCATAGATAGTGTTTTAGAAGAAATAAAAGATGAATATTATGGCGGAATAATAAAAATGATTTATTTTGATAAAATGAAAATTGAAGATATAGCAAACAAGATAAATTGTGATAAAGCTACACTATATAGGCATAGAAATAGATTATTAGACATATTATCTATAAGGTTTTTTGGCAAAGATGTACTTGAATAAATGCGACTATACTGTGCGAAAAAATCGCAATTTACTACCGCAAAAAAAGATGATAAAATTTTTATAGGTCAAAGAAGCGAGAAAATGACCTCTCTAAAAATAAACGCTTTTCCGTCTGAAAACTGAATAAGGTTACGCACATGATTGTGGATTACATGCAGAAAAGACAGCTAAATTATTAGCTGTCTTTTTTGTTTGGAAGGTGATGAAATGACGATTATAAAATGTGATAAATTTAGATGTTTCTATAATGCTGAAGGTATTTGTGAACATAGAAAGATAATCATGAAATATAAAAGGTGTATGAGTTATACAGTATCTGGAAATTTTACCATAAGAGATTTAATACAACATAAAGCTACTTGTCATAAAGCCAATGGCAAATATAAAAATAATACAGCAAAGGTGTTTAAATAAATGGCAAAAGAATTTGCAAGGAAGTTTTATAACAGTACAAGATGGCGGAAGTGTGCTAAAGCTTTTGCACAGTCTAAGCTTTTTATTTGTGAGATGTGTCATAATCAAACAAGTGAAAAGATTGATGGTGATCAGCGTTATATTGTTCATCACAAAGTACCACTTACACCAAAGAACATTAACGATCCTTATATTACTTGTGGTTGGGATAACCTTATGCTGCTATGTATTGAATGTCATAACAAGATACATAGTAAGGAGCGAAGGCGAATGCTCTTTGATGACAATGGTAATCTAATTGGTATTGATGAACCAAAGAATAATTAAAATGATTAACTACACCCCCATATACAATAAATTATCTGACAATTTCCTAGACCGGAGGGTCCACCTTCGTATAAAATACACGATATCGCCGAGAGGGGTGTGGTCTATTTTTCAGAAAATTTACTAGAAAGGAGATGTATTTTTGTGTCAAAAGTAAGTGAAAAAACTTTGAAAAAGCGAAGATTGGCGCAATATAGAGAGGCTTTTAAAAATATTGATGATGATAAAATGGCAATAGTCGAAAGAACAATTGATTTTGCTATTGACCTAGAATTTAGGCTTGATAACCTGCAAAAAAACCTCGATAAAGATGGTTTTATTGAGGAATATTGCAATGGAAAAGACCAATACGGCACAAAAGAGTCTACTGCTAGTAAAGCATATTCTACAGCTTTAAAAAATTATAATTCATTAATCCGAACGTTACTATCTTGTATGCCACAAAAAACTTCTGATGATGTTGATGATGGTTTTGAAGCCTTTGTTGCTACATTGAAAAAGTAGTGATTATATGAATTATATTGAGGTTTACTATGGAAAGATAAACAATGGTGATGTAGTAGTTTCAGAAAAAGTAGCGAAATTATTTAAGCATTTACATGATAAGCTTGATGATAACAATGGTCGTTATATTTTTGATGAACAAAGAGCCAATCATGCCATAGATTTCATTGAACGATATTGCAAACACTCTAAAGGTAAATGGGCTGGTAAGCCTGTTATATTGGAAGTATGGCAAAAAGCTATACTTTCAGCACTGTTTGGTTTTGTAGATAAAGATACAGGGCTTAGGCAATATAGAGAATTAATTTTAATCGTAGCTCGTAAAAATGGTAAGTCTACATTATCCAGTGGAATAGGTCTTTACTTGTTATTTGCTGATGGTGAAGCAGGTCCTGAAATTTATAGTGTAGCGACAAAAAGGGACCAAGCAAAAATAATATGGTTAGAATCTAAAAGAATGGTAAAAAAATCACCCTCATTAGCTAAACGCTCTAAATCATTAGTATCTGAAATACAGTGTAATTTTAATGATGGAACATTTAAGGCACTGGCAAGTGATAGCGACAGTTTAGATGGTCTTAATGTTCATGGTGCCTTAATTGATGAGCTACATGCTATCAAAGATAAAAATCTTTATGATGTAGTAATTGATGGTATGACAGCACGTGAACAACCATTATCTATTATTACTTCAACGGCAGGTACAGTACGTGAAGGTATTTTTGACTTAAAATATGAAGAAGCAACAAATATTATAGATGGTTTTGATGATGAAGAAGGCTATAAAGTAGATACTATTTTACCAGTGATTTATGAACTGGATAGAAGAAATGAATGGACTAATCCAAAATATTGGGCAAAGGCTAATCCTGCACTTGGAACAATTAAAAGCCGTGAACAGCTTGAAGATAAAGTAAATCGTGCAAAGGCTAATCCTCATTATGTTAAAAATTTATTATGTAAAGATTTTAATGTGCGAGAAACTGCTACAGAAGCTTTTTTGACTTTTGAACAGTTAAATAATGAAGCAACATTTGATATAGAAATTTTAAAACCTAGATATGGCATTGGCGGTATAGACTTATCTGCTACAACTGATTTAACTTGTGCTACTATGCTGTTTAAAACTCCTGAAGATGAAAAACGTTTTTATGTAGAACAGATGTACTGGATACCAGAAGAATTACTTGAAAAGCGAGTACATGAGGATAA
>ERZ834382.2370-NODE-2370-length-13344-cov-5.602002_pt1 | contig 13344 bp, 18 predicted proteins | sample MGYA00519692_ERZ834382 | MGnify/ENA primary metagenome ERZ834382 (study PRJEB31850, sample SAMEA3708751) | human gut metagenome | biome: human gut; feature: human-associated habitat; material: faeces | place: China | collected 2014 ...
GCAGATTACAGTAGGGATACACGGAAAGGGCGGCGAGGCAGGCATAAAGGCAATACAGCAGCTTGCAGGCATGGTGGACAGCTTAAAGCAGTGCCAGACACCACAGGAAGTATACGACAGATATTTACAGATTACGGGGTACTGTAAATGCTGCGTTGATTGTAATTTTATAGACCAAAAGGGAGCAGACGAGCTGATGTGCTTAGCAGCATATCTGGCAGGAAATGAACAGGCACGGGCAGAGGCACAACAGAAAGCGGGTAAAAAGGCATGAGAAAGGTTTATATATGCAGCCCATACAGGGCGAAAGACGGCGCAGAGCTGGACAGAAACATAGATTATGCGCAGCAGCTGACACGGCAGGCGTTAGAGGCGGGCTTAGCACCCATTACGCCGCATTTATATATGACGCAGTGCATGGACGATAAAAAGCCGGAAGAGCGGGCAAGGGGCATGGTTGCGGGGCTTGCGCTGCTGAAAGGCTGCGATCTTGTTATTGTCGGCGTGAAATACGGCATAACAGAGGGAATGGACAGAGAAATACATACAGCAAATATGCTGGGGATTACGGTTATAGATGCGAACCAGATTAAGCAGCATCTGGAATACGAGGAAAAGCGACAGGAGAGGGCGGCGAGCGATTACGCAAAGCTGCATAAGTGCAAGCATTGTTACGAGCGTAGATTATGTAGCCTTATGGGGCATGAGAACTGCTGTACCGCCAGCGCTTGCACAGCTGCATATAAACGGGCTTATGAGTATGCCTTAAGCCGCATAAGAGAGTGGCAGGAAACATGAAAAATAAAAGCGCCTACGGTGGGGAAACACCATAGGCGCTAAGCTATACAGCTTTGAAATACTATAAAAATTATAAGCTATGTATGGCGCAAAGTCAAGAAATTTAACGGGCAGGCAGCCCGTTTTAACACTTGATAAAAGTATTAACGAACCGACAGAGAGGTAGATATATGCCGTACGTAGAGAGGGTAACAAAAGCGGGAAATACGATAGAGATAGAGAGGTACTTTACCAGCAGATACAAAAAGAAAGGTATCAGCAGAGGGGATAAGGTAAAGCCAACAAAAGAAGAGCAGGAGAAAGTAAACACCAGACAGGCAGAGAGAAAGTTAAGGATACTCATAAATGCAAACTATGGCTATGGGGACTACCATTTAGTGCTTGACTATATCCGCAGGAAAGGAGAGTCGGACAGAACGCCGGAGCAGATGCGGCAGGACATAGACGTATTTTTGAGGGAGTGCAGAAAGGAGTACAGAAAAGCAGGGTTAGAGTTCAAATACATACACGTTATGGAGATAGGCAAGAAAGGTGCGAGGCATCACCACCTTGTAGTAAATAAAATTGACACAGAGATTTTACAGCGCTGCTGGTATAAGGCATACGAGGGGCATAACAGAGTAAAGGTATTCCCTCTGGACGACAGCGGCAACTATGCAGAACTGGCAAGCTATTTAATCAAGTACACAGGAACGCACAAAAAGGGTACTGACGGAGCATTACAGGGTAAGCGCTGGAATTGCAGCAAGAATTTAGTAAGACCAGAGCCAGAGTATCACATAATTTCAGACCGTGAGTATTTCAAGAAAGAGCCAAAGGCAATAAAGGGCTATTACGTGGACAAGAACAGCGTAAGCATGGGGGTACACAGCCCAGAGTATTACGGCTATGGGTATTTAAGATACACCTTAGTAAAAATAACAGATAGGGGGGGCTGAAATGCAGATAATCAAGGGCATTGCCATTGCAGCAGTGTTGATAATAGCCGGACTGCTGGCGCTGATTGTGGCAGCATATCTGGCGTTTAGAATTGCGGCGGCTATTTTTGAACAGCAAGAGAGCTGGAAAGACAGCGGCAGCAGAAAGGGCAGAAAACATGATAGAAAAAATTAAATACTGGTTATTCCAGAAAGGCAAGGACTGTAAGCGCTGCTGCCTATGGTGCAGATACTACGATATATGCCGCTGGGACGTACTGGGAAATGCAGGACTACAAAGCGAGGAAACAATAACGCTTTTGGCGATAGAGAACAGCAAGCCGCATAAGGACGGGCTACTTTTTAGAATTTGCCAGTATGTAGAATTTAAGCAGAGAGCGAGGCGAGAAAATGAGAAACTTTAGACTGGACGACGAAAGCGGGCATCAAGAGGCATTATTTAGCTGGGCTGCATACAGAACAGGGCTTATGCCGGAACTGCAATATATGTATCATGTGCCAAACGGCGGCAAACGTGATAAAGCAACAGCAGCGGTGCTTAAGAGGCAGGGCGTAAAGGCTGGCGTGCCAGACATTATGCTACCAGCCGCAAGGGCTGGGTATCATGGGCTTTACATAGAGCTTAAGGCAGGCGAGAACACGACGACCAAGAAACAGAAAGAGTGGTTAGAGTATCTGCGGCAGCAGGGCTATTATACCGCCGTCTGCTACGGCTGGCAGCCAGCAGCGCAGCTGATAGAGCAGTATTTATTACATTCAGACGAGCTTACAAAAGAACAGGAAACAGTAACCATGCGTTAGGGGCGACGCAGGAAAGAGAGGCAAAGAATGAAAACAATAAGCATTTTGAATTTAAAGGGCGGCGTAGCCAAGACCTTTACAGCGGCAAACATGGCGTATGAGCTTTACAGGCGAGGTTATAAGGTGCTGCTGATTGACAACGATAAGCAGGGAAACTTAAGCAAGGCGTACAGCAGATATGATGCAGAGAACGTAGCACCAGTTACAAGGCTACTGGCTGGGGACTGGGAAAACGCAGACGAGCTGATACAGCATACAGAGTATGAGGGTATCGACATTGTAACGGCGAATATGTCATTATTTGGGGCTACATGGAATTTAACCAAAGAGGACAGCGAAAACCAGATAGAGAGATATAAAGCACTGGTATATGCAAAGATGCAGTATTACGGAGATTGCACCATATACGGCAAGTATGATTACTGCATCATTGATAACCCGCCGGATATTGGGCTTAATGTTGTAAATGCGCTGGCAATCACGGACGAGGTAATAGTACCCGTAAAGGTGGACGAGGACGCTTTAGAGGGGCTGGACATTGTGACAGAGCAGATAGAGGACGCAAAGGCATTTAACCCAGCATTAAAGCTGGCAGGCGTGCTGATTACGTCATACCAGAACACAGACGGCGAGGCAGCAGGCGTAGAGTGGCTGGAACAAAAGACAGATTTTAATATTTTGGGTATTATTCGGTATTCCAAGAAAGTAGCAGAAAATACTTTCATGCGTAAGCCGATTTATGAGTATAGCCCATGCTGCGGAGCGGCGCAGGGATACAAGAAATTTGTAACAGCGTATACAGGGAAAGAGAGGTAGCGGGCATGGATAAAGAAAAACGGTTTTGCCCGTTCAAAAGCAGTATGCAGGTAGATTACAGGAACGGTGCAAGGAATGTGCGTAATTTGTTTGTAAGATGCAGCGGCAGTAAGTGCATGGCATATAAAAACGGCGGCTGCTTAAGACTGGGAACGGGAACAGAGAAGAAAGCGAGGTAGAGAATATGGCAAAGTTTGGCATTAACGACATTCTGAACGCAAAGACGAAAGCGGCAGGGCAACAGGCACAGACAGAGGGATACAAAGAGATTTATTTAAGCCCTTATGAGGTAAAGGCAGCGCAGGAGAATACACACCAGAAATTAGAGAACATAGAAGAGCTGGCAGACAGCTTTTTACACGTAGGACAGGAACAGCCTACAGTATTGGCGAGAGTAAATGGGGAATACCGTATAATCGACGGACACAGACGTAATGCGGCAAATATTTTGAACTTAGAGCGGGGGCATAAGGAGTATGAGAAAGTGCTTTACCGCTTTATGGATATGAGCGAGGCAATGTATGAGCTGCGCTTATTGGCGGGCAACGGATATACGCAGGAACTTACAGCCTATGAAAAAACCAGATTAGTAGAGCGCACAAAAGCTGCACTTATCAGAGCCAAGGAAGAGGACGGCTTAGAGATACAAGGCAAAATGCGTGATTTAGTGGCGGCTATGATAAACGAAAGCAGCACAAACGTAGCCAGAATGGACGCAATCAACAACAATGCTACGCCAGAGATTAAAGAGCAACTGAAAGAGGGAAAATTAGGAATTACAGCAGCGTATGAGGCAGCAAAACTGGGAGAGGACGAGCAGAGAGAAATAGCAGAGAAAGCGGCAGCAGGCGAGAACGTAAGGGCAAAAGAGATAGCGGAAAAAGTAGCCGAGAAAAAGGCGGGCGACGATTACGAGACACCGCACCCAGAAAGCATAACGTCTTTGTGCTATTCCTGCCAGAAATACAAGGACTGCAACGTAAAAACGGGAACGTGCCAGAAATGCGACCAGTACATAAACAAGGCAGAGGCTGAAAAGACGGACGAACAGCGGTACAGCGAAGAGCAGGACGCTATAGACCGCCAGACAAAGAAGAAATTGCAGGAGCGGGCAGACGCAGAAAAAATGGAGCATCTGCCAAGCGAGGGAAACACAGAACATAAGCAGCATGAGATAAAAATAGCGGCATCTTATTACGAGGACGTAGTAAGCGGAAAAAAAGGCTTTGAGCTGCGGAAGAATGACAGAGGCTATAAACAGGGCGACAGCCTTAAAATGCTGGAATTTAAGGACGGTAAGCATACAGGGCGCACGATTGATGCAGATATTATTTATATGCTGGAAGATTATACAGGGCTTACAGAGGGCTACTGTATTCTGGGTATCAGAGTAACAGACTATACAGGTAAGGTGTCCGAAACGGACACGGAAAGCGGGGCAGAACATGAATAGACGGCAGCGGAAAAAGAAGAAAGCACAGGTATTTACAATTATTCTGGGCTGTACGGCGTTTTGCAAGGCAGAGCAATACGAGAAGATGCGGAAAAGCGTAGAATATCAGTTACGAACAGGCAGCGTGGTTATGCTGCCTGCATACTTGCACGTAGAGGCAATCATAAAACAGCGAGGCGGCAGAAATATTGAGATTAAGCAGGAAAACGGGGTAGTAAATGTTTGAGTATATGGACGGCATAGTAGATGCAGTGGAAGAAATTGGACAGGCAGCAGTAGACGTAGCAGTATTTGTGACGATATGCACAGCAAAAGCGGTGTTGATAATAACAGCGCCAGTATGGCTACTGCCGTATAAAATGTGGAGAAAGGGGCGCAAGGAATGAAATACAGACAGTGGAAAAAGAACTACAAGAAAAAGCACGGAGTAAACCCGCCGTTAGAGCTGGACAAGCGAAAAAAGCGCAGGCTTGCAAGAAAAATGGCAAGACAGATAAATAAAACATTGCCAACAGCAGCAGAAACATTGACGGCAGCTATTAACAGCTGGGTGCAGAGTATAAAGCCAGCACTGGCGACATTATGCGAGAACGTAGCAGCGGCGTTTAGCAATATGGCAGCGGGATTGAGAGAAGAAAGCGAGGCGGTAGAAAATGACTAATATTTTACTGGGAATTATAGCACTGGAATTGCTGGCTATATTTTCAAAGCTGGACAAACTGGAAGAGAGGGGCAGAGAGAATGAATAACGTATCACTTACAGGGCGGCTTACAAGAGAGCCAGAGCTTAGATATGGCGGTCAGGACAATAGCACAGCTATTACCCGCTTTACGCTTGCGGTAGACGACGGGAAAGACACAGATTTTATAAATATTAAGTGTTTCGGACGTACTGCGGAATGGGCGCAGAAATGGTTAAGCAAAGGCAGTAGGGCAGAGGTTACTGGCAAGATTAAAACAGGCAGCTACGAGAGCCAGCGCACGGGCAGTAAGGTATATTACACAGAGGTTGTGGCAAATAGCGTAGGCTTTGGAGAGAGCAAAGCAGAGGCAGAGGCGAGAGGGCAGCAGCTGCCGGAGAGTGACGGGTTTATGAATATCCCAGAGGGAGCAGACGAAGAGCTGCCGTTTAATTAACAGAAAGCGAGGTACAGAACATGGAGCAGGAAGAAACAAAGACAACAGCGGCGGCAGGGGTAGAAATGCCGCCAGAGGCTGAAAGCTGGGTACAACTGCATGAAAGCGAATTAACAGAGCTGATGCAGAAACAGGCAAAGGCTGCAATAACGGAACTGAAACGACAGGAAAAGCAGGAGAGGAAGAAAGAGAAATACCACAACACTTTTACGCTTATGAAATGTTACCGTGATGCGGTTTTTCATATCGAGAACGCCATAAGCGACGGGCAGCAGTTAGAGCTTAAGGGCATGACGGACGAGCAGCAGCGTACATACTTAGAGAGTATCAGACGCACACGCTTTAAGACATTGATAATGACAGCACATATAGACAAGGCAGTAGAAGAGATAGAGCGTCGCAGAGAGGCAGCAGGCAGAGGCGTAGAGTACAAGGCTTTTGAAATGTATTTCATGCAGGGTATGGACTATGCGGAAATTGCAGAGGAACTGGACACAGGAAAGAACACACCGAGGCGCTGGGTTACGGGCATCATAAACGAGCTGTCAGTATTATTGTGGGGGATTGACGAAGAGAGGGTAAAGTAAGTGTTTGAAAAAATAAAAGCATGGATAAAAAGAAAGCGGGAAACAGCGAGAGAACAGCAGGCGGCAGACAGGTTGATAAAGCATATAGAGCAGGCGTTAGGATTTGAGCTTTACGAGTGGCAGAGGTTATATATAATAACTGGGATATGGCAGCCGCCAGAGGGACGGCTACACGGAAGAACGACAGCATATATATTGCGGCTATTATTAGACCAGAGTAAGCCACTGCTGCTATATGAGTTTTCACAGGTGGCAGCGTATGCAGATAACCCATTTATGGGGCGGCAATATCAGCCAGTACCAATGCAGTATGTAGGCTGGTTTAGACACGAGATAAGGAGTATATACGAGCAGCTAAGAGCAGCAGGCGTGCCAGTAAGAGAAATGATAACAGAGCAGCAGCGGGTAATATCGTGGTAAAAACGTGGTGTTTACATGGGAAAACAAAAGAGATACAATGGTAGCATGAAATGAGTAGGCGATAGCTTAAGCCATGTGCGGCAGCAGTTGCCTACTCTTTTTCTATTCATTCTTTAGCCTCCACCCAGCGCATGAAACTTAGGGCGCTGGGGAATGAAGAAAGAGAGGGGACAGTATGAAAGCATGGGCTAAGAGTTTTTATTTATCAGCGGCATGGGAAAAAACCAGAGCCGCTTATTTAATGTCACAAGATTATATTTGTGAACGCTGCGGGCAGCCCGCAAAGATAGTGCATCATAAGCGCTGGCTTAACAGAGAGAACATAAACGACATAAGCGTTACGTTGTGCTGGGATAACTTAGAGGCGTTGTGCCAAGACTGCCACAACAAGGAACACCACAAACAGGAGAGGCATAAGCGGTATCAGTTCGACGAGAACGGCGGCATACTCCCCCCATATCAGAAAAATAATTAAAGGGGGCGAATACCGAGGGGGATACCCTAAAATTACCCTACGGGCGTGCGCACGGGTGGTGTAGGGGGTGTGGTGCGGCGCAGGAATGGAAAGCGGGGTAAAGGAATGGCAACAAAGAAAGAGAAAACCAAAGAACAGAGGATAAAGACCGAAAAGACCAGACTTAAGGGTATTTTCAAGGACTTAGACGAAAACAAAAGAAAATTAGTAACGCCGCTGATAGAAAAGGCTGCATTTATGAGCGTTGAGCTGGACGACTTGCAGGCGAAACTTGAAAAAGACGGCTGGACGAGTGAGTACCAGAACGGGCAGAACCAGTGGGGGACAAAGAAAAGCCCAGAGGCAGAAACTTACATAGCGCTTAGTAAGAACTATGCAGCAGTGATTAAGCAGCTTACGGAATTAGTACCAGCTGCGAAACGAAAGACAAGCAGGCTGGCGGCTTTGCGGGAAGAGTAAGCAATATTGCCGCCTTATCGAAACTATATCTATGAGTACCACGCAAAGATTACAAGCGGCGAAATCATAGCGGGAAAATGGATAAAGAAAATATACGCAATCATTATAAACGGGCTGCAAAAGCAGGAGTATTTTTTTAATGCAAAGGCTGCAAATAAGGCTATACGGTTCATAGAGAACTTTTGCCACCACAGCAAGGGACGTAATGATTTAATCAAGTTGGAGCTATGGCAGAAAGCCATAGTTTCTGTTATTTTTGGCATACAAGACGCAGAAAAAATACGTATTTTCCGTGAAATTTTTATTGTAATTGGCAGAAAAAACGGAAAAAGTTTATTTGCATCTGCGATTATTGCATATATGGCGTACTTAGAGCCGGAGTATGGACAAGAAATATACTGCTTAGCGCCGAAATTAGACCAAGCGGCGCTGGTGTATGACGGATTTTATCAAATGGTACAGGCAGAGGACGAGTTAGCGGAGCTGGCAAAGAAACGGCGCAGCGATATTTATATTGCGGAGAGCAACACGGTAATAAAACCGATTGCTTTTAACGCCAAGAAGTCAGACGGATTTAACCCGCAGCTTGTGGTATGTGATGAAATGGCAGCATGGAGCGGGGACGCGGGACTAAAGCAGTATGAGGTTATGAAATCCGCTTTAGGCGCACGTACTCAACCTATGATATTGAGCATAAGCACTGCCGGATATATCAACGACAGTATTTATGATGAACTAATGAAACGTAGCACAAGTTTCTTAAAAGGAAACAGCAAAGAGCGCAGGCTATTACCATTCCTTTACATGATTGATGATGTGGAGAAGTGGAACGACATAGACGAACTGAAAAAGGCTAACCCTAACATGGGTGTATCCGTAAAAGAAAGTTTCTTTATGGACGAGATAGCCGTAGCAGAGGGCAGCTTAAGTAAAAAAGCAGAGTTTCTTACAAAGTATTGCAATATTAAGCAGAACAGCTCTATTGCATGGCTGGAATATCAGACAGTAGAGAACGCCGGAGTAGAAAAGACCTTAGAGGACTTTAGGGACTGCTACGCAGTGGGCGGTATTGACTTAAGCCAGACAACGGACTTAACGGCAGCAAGTGTGGTTATTCAGAAAGACGGCACGCTGTATGCGTTTACGCAGTTCTTTATGCCACGGGGCAGGCTGGAATACTTACAGGCTACGGACGGTGTGCCGTATGACATATTTGTTAAAAAGGGGCTGATAACCTTAAGCGGCGAGAATTACGTAGACTACCACGACGTTTACGGCTGGTTTACTATGCTGCTGGAAGATTACGGCATACGACCTTTGAAAATCGGCTACGACAGATACAGCGCCCAGTACCTTATTACCGATATGGCAAATTATGGCTTTCACATGGACGACGTTTACCAAGGCGAAAACCTTACACCAGTTATACGGGAGTTTGAGGGCATCATAAAAGACGGCGATTTTAAGATTGCCGACAACAATTTACTAAAGACACATTTCTTAAATGTTGCGCTTAAGCACAACATGGAAACAAGAAAATTCAGACCTATAAAAATCGAGCAGCGGGCGCATATCGACGGCTTTGTATCTGTCATAGATGCAATGACCGTGCGGCAGAAATACTGGGAAGAGTGCGGCGAGCTGCTTAAAAATGCCGCATAGAAAGGAGTGTAAACGGCATGAAATTTTTAGACTATCTTTTCCATGGCAAAGAATTAAAAGCCATAGGTAATTATTTCAAAATGCTGAACGGATACAGCCCGACGTTTACCAGCTTTAGCGGCGGCGTGTATGAAATGGATTTAACCAGAACGGCTATAAATAATTTTGCTACACATTGCAGCAAACTAAAGCCGGAGATAGAGGGCAGCGCCCTTAAATCGCTGGAAAAGACATTGCAGCATAAACCCAACTACTTCATGGATACAACAAAATTTATAAAGCGTCTGGCAACGTATGTAGCGGTGGAACACACCGCTTTTATTATACCTATCGAGGACGAATACGGGCGCTTATGTGGCTGGTATCCGCTGCGGGCTGAACGCTGCGAGGTGGTAGAGAGTGAGGGGCAATTATATTTACGGTATCTGTTTGCAAATGGCAGCTATGGCGCTATTGAGTTTGAGCGTGTAGGCATTATGACAGACTTTGAATATAAAGACGACCTTTTCGGAGAGGACAACAGCACACTTGCACCAACTATGCAGCTGATACATACGCAGAATGAGGGAATTATAAACGCTGTAAAAAATTCTGCAAATATCCGTTTTCTGGCAAAGGTGGCAAATATGCTGAAACCAGAGGATATAAAGAAAGAGCGGAAACGCTTTACAGAGGATAACTTAAGCGCTGACAACGATAGCGGCATGATTATTTATGATAACAAGTTTAGTGAACTGAAACAGGTAGAAAGCAAACCGTATACACCAAACGCATTGCAGATGCAGCACATACAGGAAAATGTATGTACGCATTTTGGTACAAATATGGATATTCTGCAAAATAAATTCGATGAAAATACGTGGAACGCTTACTACGAGGGGAAAATAGAACCGTTTGCAATACAGCTATCGCTTGTTATGACAAATATGAGCTTTACAGAGAGAGAAAGAGCCTGCGGCAATGCTATTTTCTTTTCTGCAAACCGCCTACAATACGCCAGCAACGCCACAAAGTTAAGCGTAAGCACACAGCTTTTTGACCGTGCGTTACTGAACAGAAACGGCGTAATGGATATATGGAACATGGCACACGTTGAGGACGGGGAAAAGTATTATATCCGAAAGGAATATACAGAGGTAAGCGAGCTGCACAAAGGAAGTGAGCAGCCAGTTATCGTACAGCAAGTACAACAGCAGACAGAACCAGCAGCAGGAGAAGAGCCGCAGAACGGACAGGAAGAGAAAGAGGGTGTAAATAATGCCAGTTAAGAAAGAGCGGGAATATAGAACGCTGGTAGCGCCTCTGGTAGCGCAGAGTTCCGGCGAAAAGCGTATACAGTCGGAGTGCTACGTAGAGGGCTACGCCACTACATTTAATGCGCCATACCTTTTATATGAGTTTGAGGACGGCACAAAGATTTACGAAAGAATAGACGCACACGCATTAGACAGCGCAGACATGAGCGACGTTATCATGCAGTACGACCATGAGGGCAGAGTATTTGCCAGACAGTCAAATAATACGCTGATTTTAGAGCCGGACGTAAAGGGGCTTTTCGTGGCAGCAGACTTAAGCCGGACAGACTTAGCCCGTGGGCTATATCAAGACATAAGCGCAGGAATGATTACTAAAATGTCATGGGCGTTTACAGTGGCAGAGGAAAGCTACGACAGAGAAACACATACAAGAACAATTTTGAAAATCAAAAAGGTTTATGATGTATCAGCCGTGAGTATTCCGGCAAATAACGATACTGAAATAAGCGCCCGTGCTTTTGCGAGTAGGAGTTATGAGCGGGAGCGGCAGGAGTTGCTTAAGAGGCGGGCAGCAATACTAAAGATTAAGGCGAGCTTATAAAAATCAAAACAAAAAAGGAGAACACAGACTATGAGATTAAAGGAAATTGAGGCAAGATTAGCCGAAATCAAAGAAGAGCTTAACACCAGAGCGGCAGAGCTTACGGACGAGGAAATTACAAAACTGGAAACAGAGGTAACAGACTTACAGGAAGAGCGTACCGCTTTACTGGCAGCGGCAGAGAAACGTAAAAAGCTGCTTGAAAGAATTGCAGCAGGAGAGCCGACAGGTGGAGCGGGAGCAGATACCACGCTGCTTAGAAATTTCAAGGGAGCAGGCGGCGCAGGAGCAGGAGAACCAGAGGACAAATACGACACTACGGCATACAGAAAAGCGTTTATGAATTATGTATGCAGAGGCGTTGCTATTCCGGCAGAGTACAGAGCAGCTGAAACCACCACCACAGCAGACAGCGGCGCTGTAATTCCAACAACTATTATGAATGAAATTATCCAGAAACTGGAAAGCTACGGCAGCATTTATGCAAAGGTGCGTAAGATTAACGTACAGGGCGGCGTTTCCATTCCGATTGCAGACTTAAAGCCTACTGCACACTGGATTACAGAGGCAAAGAGCAGCGACGACCAGAAAGCATCTGCTAAAAATTCCGTAACTTTCAATTATTACGGTTTGGAGTGCAAAATTTCCCAGAGCATTTTAGCAAATGTAGTAACATTGAAAATGTTTACTGATTTGTTCGTACCTATGGCAACAGAGGCAATGGTAAAGGCTATCGAAATTGCCATTTTCAACGGTACAGGCGAGGGGCAGCCGCTGGGCGTTCTGAAAGACAGCAGGGTAACAGCTGTAATTACTCTGACACCGGAAGAGTATGCAAGCTGGAACGGCTGGCACAAGGTAAAAGGCAAAATGAAAAAGGCGTACAGAAACGGCAGCTTTGTTATGAACCAGTCCACTTTTGATACTGGCATTGACGGCATGGAAGATAAGAACGGGCAGCCTATCGGACGCACAAACTACGGCGTGAACGGAGAGGAAACATACCGTTTTATGGGTAAGAATGTGGAAACTGTAGAGGACGACGTTTTACCGAGCTGGGACGACGCAAACGAGGGCGACGTAATCGCAGTATTTATGAATTTCTCTGATTACGTTATCAATACCAACATGGAAATGCAGGTAGTGAAATGGACAGACCACGACAATAACAAGATTAAGAATAAGTGCTTAATGGTAGTGGACGGCAAAGTAGCTGACGCTGCGGGCATTATCTTAGTTAAAAAGGGTGTAACAGCAGTGTAAGAAAGCGAGGCAGAGCATGAAAGGATACTTAGACGCAAAAGAGCTGGAAAGCTATAAGAAAGAGGATTTGCAGGAACTGGCAAAGCAGCTGGGCGTAGATGCAGAGGGAACAAAGAAAGAAATTGCTGCACGCTGCGCAGCCGTCGAGGTAGATATACCAGACAACAGCGAGCTTACGGAAGAGGACAAAAAAGTAGCAGCCGAGGCAGCGGCAGAGGCAGCAGCTAAAGCCGAAGAGGAAAAGGCAGCGGCAGAGGCAGCAGCTAAAGCCGAAGAGGAAAAGGCAGCGGCAGAGGTAGCAGCTAAAGCCGAAGAGGAAAAGAAAGCAGCAGAGGCAGCAGCTAAAGCCGAAGAGGAAAAGGCAGCGGCAGAGGTAGCAGCTAAAGCCGAAGAGGAAAAGAAAGCAGCAGGGCTGGTAAAAGTAAAAGCACAGCGTCGTTTCCTTGACAAGGAATTAAATCAGATTAAGGATACTGGGGACGTTTACACCGTAAGCAGAGAACGTGCAGCAGTTCTGAAAGAGGCAGGCGTAGCAGAAGTAGCAGAGTAAGAAAGAGGGTGCGGGCTATGGCAGCATATACCACTACATTAACCGAGAAGATGCGGGCGGCGCTGCGTATCAGCAGCACCAGTGAGAAAATCACAGAGGAAATAAACGACTGTATAGCCGCCTGCAAA
>ERZ834382.2379-NODE-2379-length-13300-cov-4.860627_pt1 | contig 13300 bp, 7 predicted proteins | sample MGYA00519692_ERZ834382 | MGnify/ENA primary metagenome ERZ834382 (study PRJEB31850, sample SAMEA3708751) | human gut metagenome | biome: human gut; feature: human-associated habitat; material: faeces | place: China | collected 2014 ...
CCATCAGCTCAAAGGGGTCGCGGGCTTCGCGGTCCATCTTGTTGATGAAGGTAAAGATGGGGATGTGGCGCAGGGTGCACACCTTGAACAGCTTGATGGTCTGCGCCTCGACGCCCTTGGCGGCGTCGATGACCATGACGGCGGAGTCCGCCGCCATCAGGGTGCGGTAGGTATCTTCCGAGAAGTCCTGATGGCCCGGGGTGTCCAGAATATTCACGCACTTGCCGGCATAGTTGAACTGCAGCACCGAAGAAGTGACGGAAATACCGCGCTGCTTCTCGATGTCCATCCAGTCGGAGACGGCATGTTTTGCGCTCTGCTTGCCCTTGACGGAACCTGCCTGATTGATGGCTCCGCCGTACAGCAGCAGCTTTTCGGTCAGAGTGGTCTTACCGGCGTCGGGATGGCTGATGATCGCAAACGTCCGGCGGCGCTCGATTTCTTCACGATTTGTCATAAGTTGTAGATCTCCTGATAAACCTGCCGTGGAGCAGGAAGTGAATTTTTGCATTCAGTATGTCCGGTTGGACTTTGCCGGGCTCGCCCTCTCAGGCGCTAACGCGCCAGCTCCCCCAAAGTGGGAGCCCTTGGCAGTCCACGCAAAGTGCATCTTTTTGCCAAGGCCTCTCCCTTTGACAGACTTCCCCCGGTCGGGGGAAGATGTCGCGTAAGCGACAGAAAGGGGAACGAGGTGGATTTGCGGAGCAAAGACGGAGAGGGCGAGGCCGTCTTTTTACACATATGCATCTTATTCTATCCGAAAATGCGTCATAATGCAAGAGTTTTCGTTATTTTTTCAGGATGATGCAGGGCAGGGGCGCAGTTTCGGCCCAGTTGGCAAAATCACACACCAGAACGGTGAAATCTTTCAGCGGAAGTGCACGGAGAAATTCCAGCACGGTCTGCTTCTCGCCCGAGCCGATCACCTGCCCGCTGTAGAGGATAGCGGTCACAGCGCCGCCGGGGCGCACCACCTGCAGGGCGGCCTGCAGTGCCGGGATGCTGCTGTCCGCTGTGGAGAACACCGAGTGGTCGGCCCCCGGCAGCCAGCCGAAGTTGAACATCACGGCATCCGCCGTGCCGGGCTGCACATACTGCAAAAGGTTTGCGTGGCTGTCGCAGTGCAGCTCGTACTGCCCGGCGGGGATGCCCTTTTCTTCCAGATGCTTCCGGGTGGAGGCGATGGCTTCGGGCTGGATGTCAAAGCCCAGAACCTTGCCTTCCGGGGCGGTGATGCCGCACAGAAAGGCCGTGTCGCCGCCGTTGCCGCAGGTAGCGTCGATGCACAGCCGGGGCGACACCAGCCGCGCGGCCAGAAAATCCTGAATGAACTTCACGGCGGTCAGGTCCGGGGTGCGGCGGCGCACCAGCTGCCCGCTTTCCGGCGCAAAGCCGAACTTTGCCCAGAATGCAGTCTCTCCGGCATCGCCTGGCAGCGGAGCCGTGAACACGGTGGCTTTTTCCCGGTCATATCCGGCAAAGGCACGCAATACTTCTTTTAGCAGATAAGAACCGTAGCCCTTGCGCCGCCACTGCGGCTCGATGCACAGGGCGGTGAGGGCAGCACCCTGCGGCGCGGGCTGCAGGGTGCAGGACCCGATCTGTGTCTTTTCCTTGTAAAGGGCAAAGCCCTCCGGCGTGCGGCGAAGTTCCATGTTAGTCTCCTCCTGTCTGATATTCCTACAATAGCAAGGCGCGGCGTTACTGTCAAGGACAGAAAATGCGTCTTTATTTCACAGTTTCTTCACTGGGCGCGCGATTGATTTTCACAATTGACGGTTACAATAAGGGCAGTTCAAAGGAGCGCAGCGCCTGCGGACGGATCCCTTACGGAAAGGAAGTATCAGCATGGATAACGAGAACAAATGGGAATATGATTATTCCTCTCAGAATAGAAACGAAAGCGGCGACACCGGTTACCCCAACGTGGGCAGCAGCGGCATGAACACCGCCAACCAGTACAATGACCCGCAGCCGGAACCGGAGTACAGCGCTCCGCAGGCCGACGGCGGAGCAGGCGGCACCACGCCCCCGGAGCATCAGGTGCAGCAGTCCGAGCCGGAACAGCCCAAGAAAAAGAAGAAGGTCAATGGCAAACGTGTCGCCCGCAGTGCGGTGGCGCTGGTTCTGGCAGCAGCCATGGGTTTTGCAGGCGGCTTTGTGGGCGCACAGGTCGGCGGCCGCGGCAAGGTGGTCATTCAGCAGGTGGCACCTTCTTCGGTCAGCAGCAGTTCCGGCGGCGCTGACAGCACCATCACATCGGCCTCGGCTACCGGCAGTGCCCTGAGCACCGAGCAGGTGGCAGATCTGGTCAGCCCCAGCGTGGTGGTCATCACCACCGAGCAGGTGGTCTACTCTCAGTGGTCCTGGTACGGCCAGAATCAGGTGGAGAGCGGCGCAGGCAGCGGTGTCATCATCAGCTCGGACGGCTACATCCTCACCTGTGCCCATGTTGTGGACGGTGCTTCCACCATCACCGTGACTATCGGTGACAAGGACTACACCGCTACCCTCGTGGGCGAGGACACCACCAGTGACATCGCCGTGATCAAGATCGATGCCGACGGCCTGACTCCCGCTACTGTGGGCAACAGCGACAGCCTGAAGGTCGGTCAGAGTGTTATGGCCGTGGGCAACCCGCTGGGTGAGCTGGGCGGCACCGTCACCGGCGGTATGATCAGTGCACTGAACCGCAGCGTGACCATTCAGGGCAGCAGCTCTACCAACACCATGTCCCTGATCCAGATGGATGCATCGGTCAGCCCCGGCAACTCCGGCGGCGGCCTGTTCAATATGAACGGTGAACTGATCGGCATCGTCAACGCAAAATCGTCTTCCAGCGACGCCGAGGGTCTGGGCTTTGCCATCCCCATCAACGACGCCATCAAGGTGGCGCAGGAGCTGATGGAGAACGGCTATGTGACCGGACGCCCCTATCTGGGCATCACCTATGTGGCTGTTGAGGACGCACAGACGGCTGCTCAGCTGGGCGTGAACGCCTATGGTGTCTACATCGTGGATGTGGTCAAGGGCGGCCCTGCCGAAAAGGCGGGTCTGCAGGCAGGCGACCGCATCGTCAGCATCGACGGCAGTGAGATCGCCGCAAAGGATGATCTGAGCACCCTGATGCAGAAACATGCAGCGGGCGATACCCTGTCCTTCACCGTGGCCCGCGGCGGCCAGATGCAGACGGTCAGCGTGACGCTGAGCGAAAAAACGGCATCCAACAGCTGAAAACTGAAAAATCTCTCTACGGCGGCAGACCCTTGCAGGCGGTCTGCCGCCGCTTTTTTGTGTGCGGAGGCTGTTACGGCGGATATATCCAAACCACGGTCACTTTTCACAAAAATAAAAGAGAAACTTTGTTCACAACGCCATCTGGACAATTCGCCATTCCTGCGGTAACATAAATTCACAAGATTGTTACTCTCCATGAGGCATTACTTGCACACTTTCATATTCCTGATTTTTTCATGGCTTATGGGGGATGAGTGTAAGATTATACCACAGGGGGAGTTTTTCTTTTGTAATTTTGCGGATGGAGCGTGCCGGCGATGCAGATTTGTAAAAAGATCAACAACAACGTTGCACTGGCACGGGACGCAAAAGGCCGCGAACTTGTGGTGTTCGGCAAAGGCATCGGCTTTCCGGCCATGCCCTACGAGTTGACCGACCTCTCCGGTGTGCAGCGCACCTTCTACGATGTGAACGAGAAGTATTTTGCACTGCTGCGTGAGATCCCCGGCGAGGTGTTCCTGCTGGCGGACGACATCGCCGCCAATGCACAGGATGAGCTGGACTGTTCTCTCAGCTCGAACCTGACCTACGCACTGGCCGACCATCTGAACTTTGCCATTCAGCGTTGCCGGGACGGCATTGCCCTCCAGACACCGCTTGCCTATGATATCCGGCATCTGTATCCGCAGGAATACGCTCTGGCAAAACAGGCCCTGCACCAGATCCGGGATGCCCTGCATGTGGACCTGCCCGAAGAAGAAGCCGTGAGCATGGCGATGCACTTTATCACGGCAGAGGCCGAAGTGGGCGACATGCACTCCACCATCCTGACTGCAAAGGTCGTGTCTGAAATTTCCGCTCTGATGGAAAAGACCCTTTCGGTCAAGCTGGACAAGGACAGCTTCAGCTTTTCCCGCTTTGCCATGCACATGCGCTACCTTGTGCAGCGCATGATGCACGGCAAGCCCCTGAACGGCGACAACAGCGTGGACAGCATGTTCCGCACGGTCAGCCGCGAATACCCGGAGATCTACGCCTGCGTGCAGCAGATCAACGAGTTCCTTACCGCTACCTACGGCTGGCCCTGCAGCAGGGAAGAACAGCTGTATCTCATCATGCACATCCACCGTGTGTGCTGCGAGCGCACCGAAGAGGATTGATGCGTTTCTAAAACCAAATATCCCGAGACATCGGATCGTTACCCGCACGAAGTTTGCGGGGCGTCACCCAACTCGAAAAGAACACAGACTGGTTTCTTACGCCGTTTTTCGCGCCGCTGTGCGCGGAAAGCCGCTTAAAAGGCCGTGCTGCGGCCTTTTGGAATTGGGTGACTTTTGTTTTCTTACGGTATATCCGCCGCCCGGCGCGCGAGGGCGGTGCGTTATATAAAAGTTTTGTTGGATATGAAGGACACTTTTCGTGTGCCCGGACAGAAAGGAAGTGCGGCCCCTTTGCAGGAAACAGAGCCCCGGCAGGCTTTGCTGAATCAGCTGCTTCCCCTTGTGGGCGGTGAGGCGAACGTGGTCTCCACCACCCGGCGGGGCAGCCGCATTTCCATGACGCTCAAGGACGAAAGCCTTGCGGACCCTGCGGCGCTGACGGCTCTGCCGTTTGCGGCATCCGTCAGTCTGCGCAACGGGCGGCTATGCCTTGAACTGACCGAACAGGCATACGAACAACGTGAAAAGGAGAACTGGCTTATGGCAAGTAAATACGACGGCCTTGCGCGCATTATTATCCAGAATGTTGGCGGCAAGAGCAACATCATCTCCGTGGCGCACTGCATCACCCGTCTGCGCTTCAAGCTGAAGGACGAGAGCAAGGCAAACAAGGAAGTTCTGGAGTCCACCGACGGCGTGATCAAGGTCATGCAGGCAGGCGGACAGTATCAGGTGGTCATCGGCAATCAGGTCAACGATGTGTATGACGCTGTGCTGGAAGTGGGCCATCTGAACGCAGCCGGTGCTGTGGATGAGGACGGCAACGCTGTGGACGACGGCGGCAGTGAGAGCGGCGGCAAGAAGAGCCCTGTTTCCATGCTGATCGACGTAATCTCCGGTACCCTGCAGCCCACTCTGGGCGTGATGGCCGCTACCGGCATCATCAAGGGCCTGCTGGCTCTGTTCGACTTCATCGGCCTGATCCCCTCCACCTCCGGCACCTATCAGGTGTGGTACGCTGTGGCGGACGGCTTCTTCTACTTCCTGCCCATCATCCTGGGCTACACGGCCGCCAAGAAGTTCAAGATGAATGAATTCATCGGCATGGCCATCGGCATCGCCCTGTGCTACCCGGCCATGGTCAACAGCACCGCAGGCGAGGTGCTGGGCACCGTGTTCAGCGGCACTGCCTTTGAGATGAGCTATTATCAGACCTTCCTTGGCATCCCCGTCATCATGCCGGCATCCGGCTACACCAGCTCGGTCGTGCCCATCATTCTGGCCGTTGCCATTGCTGCGCCGCTGGAGCACTGGCTGAAGAAGGTCATCCCCGATGTCATCAAACTGTTCGTGGTTCCCTTTGCCACTCTGGTCATCATGGTCCCGCTGACCTATCTGGTCATCGGCCCCATCGCAAGCATCCTGTGCAGCATCCTGTCCCTGACCTTCAACGCCATCTACAGCATTCCTGCGATCGGCGGCATCATTGGCGGCATCCTGATCGGCGCTTTCTGGCAGGTTCTGGTCATTTTCGGCCTGCACTGGGGTCTGGTGCCTCTGGCCATGATCAACTACGGCCTGCTGGGCTATGACTTCATCCTCAGCCCCTACTTCTGCGTTTCCTTCGCACAGACCTTTGTTGTTCTGGCCATCATCCTCAAGACCAAGGATCAGAAGCTGAAAAAGATCGCCATTCCCGCTTTCATTTCCGGCATCTTCGGCGTCACCGAACCCGCCATCTACGGCGTGACCCTGCCCAAGAAGAAGCCCTTCATTTACTCCTGCATCGCAGGCGCCATCGGCGGTGCATTCACCGGCCTGATGGGCACCCGCAGCTACTCCATCGGCGGTCTGGGTCTGTTTGGTCTGCCCAGCTTCATCGACACCACCGGCGACATGGGCATCACCAACATGATCTATATCATCATCGCCATCCTGATCGCATCGGTCATCGGCTTTGTGCTGACCTATGCCCTGTATAAGGACGAATAAAACCGGAAGCTGCCACAGCAAGTGGCTCTTGCCCGCCGTACAGAATTTGTAGTAAAATAGTTGCAGGAGCTGCCCCGCCTTCCGGGGCAGCCGTTGATAAGAGAAAATGAAGGAGAAAAAACATGAGCGTTTTCCGTGATGATTTTCTGTGGGGCGGTGCCTGCGCAGCAAACCAGTTCGAGGGTGCATGGGACGCGGACGGCAAAGGCCCCAGCATTCCGGATCTGTGCACCAACGGCACCCACACCCAGCCCAAGCTGCTGACCCCGACTGTGGAGCCGGATAAGCTGTACCCCAGCCACGAAGCCATTGACTTTTATCATCACTACGAAGAGGATATTGCCCTGTTTGCAGAGATGGGCTTCAAGACCTTCCGTACCTCCATCAACTGGACCCGCATCTTCCCCACCGGCATGGAGAGCGAACCGAACGAGAAGGGTCTGGAGTTCTACGACCGCGTGTTCGACTGCTGCAAAAAGCACGGCATCGAGCCGCTGGTCACCATCAGCCACTATGAGCTGCCCTATGCTCTGGTGGAAAAGTACAACGGTTGGGCAAGCCGCGAGCTGGTCGATTACTACATGAACTACTGCAAAGTCATCTTTGCCCGCTACGAGGGCAAGGTGAAATACTGGCTGACCTTCAACGAGATCAACGCCGGTATGATGCCCTTCGGCGCAGTGCTGTCCCTCGGCACCTGCAAGGGCTACCGCGGCCCGGCTGTTGCCATGCCGGATGATCCCCAGAGCCGCCTGCAGGGCCTGCATCATCAGTTCGTGGCCAGCGCTCTGGCGGTCAAGTATGCCCACGAGCACTACCCCGAGTACAAGATGGGCAACATGGACTGCTTCATCACCAGCTATCCCTTCACCTGCGACCCGGACGATATTCTGGCCAACCAGCAGGCAATGCGCAAGACCAACTGGTACTGCTCCGACGTGCAGGTCCGCGGCGAATATCCTGCCTACGCAAAGCGCCTGTGGGAAGAACTGGGCGTTGAGATCAAGATGGAGCCGGGCGATGCCGAGATCCTGAAGGAAGGCACCGTGGATTTCTACACCTTCAGCTACTACATGTCCAACTGCGTCACCACCCACAAGGACGCAGCAAAGACCGACGGCAATGTGACCTCCGGCTTCAAGAACCCGTACCTGAAGGCCTCCGACTGGGGCTGGCAGATCGACCCGAAGGGCCTGCGCTACACCCTGAACGAGATCTACGACCGCTACCGCATCCCGCTGATGGTGGTGGAGAACGGTCTGGGTGCCTACGACGAGAAGGGCGAGGACGGCGTTGTTCACGACAGCTACCGCATCGACTACCTGCGCAGCCACATCGAGCAGATGGCTGAAGCTGTCAAGGATGGTGTGGACCTGATGGGGTACACTCCCTGGGGCTGCATCGATCTGGTGAGTGCTTCCACCGGTGAGATGGCAAAGCGTTACGGTTTCATCTATGTCAACAAGTTTGACGATGGCACCGGCGACCTGAGCCGCGAGAAGAAGGACTCCTTCTACTGGTATAAGAAGGTCATTGCCACTAACGGCGAAGATCTGGCCTGAAAAACCGTTTTTCCCTTGAAAATCCCGCAGTCAGCAGTTTTATAAAACAGAAAAGCTTTTCTACCGTTCCATTTGTTTGTTCTATTTGTTGTTTCGTTTTTTTGAGAAGGTAAATAAAAACAAAAGTAAAAAACAAAGGAGTACACACGTCATGAGCAAAAATCCTGTTTATATCAGCCGCCGCAATTTCCTGAAAGTCGGCGCTTTCACCGCCGCCATGGCGACCCTCAGCGTTCCCGCTTTTGCAGCATCCGATGAAGAAAACTGCTTCCGCAAGATCACAGCACAGCGTGACACCCAGTATGGCCCTGTGCAGGGCGTGGATCAGGGCGACTCGCTGGTATGGTACGGCATCCCCTATGGTGCAGCTCCGGTGGGAGATCTGCGCTGGCAGGCTCCGCAGGATCCCGCCGCATGGAGCGATGTGAAGGACTGCACGCAGGTCAGCCCGGTTGCCTATCAGTACAGCAGCGGCCCCATTGGCACGGAGGACTGCCTGAAGCTGGATGTTTACACGACGCCCAACGCCCACAAGCTGCCTGTTCTGGTGTTCATCCACGGCGGCAACAATCAGACCGGCAACACCAAAGAGATCCTGGGCAGCGAACTGGTCGTGCGCGACAACTGTGTTTTTGTGACGATCGACTACCGGCTGGGCCTGTTCGGGTTCAACTGCCTGCCTGCTCTGCATCGCGGCAGCGATGACACCGGCAACTTCACGCTTCTGGATATCGCCAAGGCTCTGGACTGGGTCCGTGATAACATTGCGCAGTTCGGAGGCGACCCGGACAACATCACGGTTTCCGGCTTCTCTGCCGGCGGCCGCGATGTGATGGCCATGCTGGCAAGCCCGATGTTTGCGGGGCGTTTCCAGAAAGCGATCGCCTTCTCCGGCGGCATGACCATTGCAGATGAAGCCGCCAGTGAGAGCCAGATCGCATGGGCGATCGCACCTCTCGCCGTGGAAGACGGGATGTTCCACAATGCAGCGGATGCAAGAAACTGGCTGCTGACCAGCGGCGACGACGTCCGCAACTGGCTGTACAGCCTGGATTCCGCCCGTCTGTGCCCGCTGATGAGCAACGCCGGCATCCGCATGAGCGTGTTCCCCCATCTGTACGGAGACGGCGTTGTCCTGCCCAAGGAAGGCTTTGACACCACGACCTACAACAGCGTTCCGCTGCTGATGCTGACCGGCAAGACCGAGTTCAGCATGTTCGCTGTGGGCGACAGCTATTTCAGCAGCAGCGAAATGAAGGCCTGCTCCGCTGCAGAGGTTCAGTCCGCAAAGGACTTCGCGGTGAAATATGGCTCGGACATGTACCGGATCTTCAATGCCGAGTGCAGCGCAGAAAAGATGTATGACAACTATGGTTCCAACATCTATCTGTGCCAGATCAACTATGGTGATCCTGACGCGCTGACCACGATCCCTGTCTACGGCGCATTCCACGGCATCTTTGTTCCTCTGTTGGCCTCCAAGAACAACTACTCGTCTCTGATCGATTTCAGTGGCGAAGGCTATCAGGAAATGGCTGTTCTGTTCAACCGCTACCTGAAGAACTTCATGTACACCGGAGACCCCAACGACAACCTGCTGGGCGGTGTGCGGAATCTGTTCACCGGTACTTCTTCTCTGCCTGAGTGGAAGAACTGGACTCCGGGCGAAAAGGTCAGCATGGTCATGGATGCCTCTGCCTCTTCTGCAGAGATCGGATGTGTAGATGTTTCCACCACCTATGATGCCATTATGGATCGCATGGATGCGGATACTTCCCTGTCGGAAGATCTGAAGCAGAAGATGATCCACCATGTCATGAATGGCCGCTGGTTCAGTGATGCACTGGATGCACGCTATGGCAACCCGACTCTCTGGAAATAATTCTTAAACAAAAAAGCTTCCCCCGTGCGGTGTCCGCCGCACGGGGGAAGCTTTTTTGCTGTTTTATCCGATCTGCCCGAAGATGGTCGCGCTGCAGGGCATGAGAACAGCCTCGTGTTCGTACACCCGCGCCGGGCCGCGCCACAGGCTGGACGAGGTGCCATCGCTCAGCAGCTGCCACCGCCCGCCGGGCAGCGGAACAGTTTGGCTGGTATCGGTGGGGTTGTAGAACACGCACAGCGCGCCCCACGCGGCGCCGTCGCCCCACTGGGCGGGCAGGGCCCAGCCCACAAGGGGCTGCTCCAGCGAGAAGAACTGCAGCGCGTCCGGGGCATTGCGGTCGGCTCCGCCCAGCCGCGGGAACCTGGCCCGCAGCGCCAGCAGGCCCCGGTAATAGTCCACCAGATGGTGATACTGCTCGGCGCGGTTCCAGTCCAGCCGGTTCAGCGCGGGCGAGGAACGGTAGCTGTTGCCCACGCCCTTTTTGGTGCGGGCAAACTCCTCGCCCGCCTGTAAAAAGGGCAGGCCGAAGCTGGTCAGGTAGATGCCCGCCGCCAGCCGGTTCTGCGCCAGCGCCACCGGGTCGGATGCGGTGAACTCGGGCTTTTCGTGCCGCACCAGCAGCAGCTTGTCCCAGAGGGTGAAGTTGTCGTGTGCCGAAACGTAGCTCACGATCTGCCCCGGGGCGTGGGGCGGCAGCCGGTCGCTGCGGCACCACGCCGCCACAGCCGCGCCGATGTCCCAGAAGCTGCCGGGCTTGCCCTCCACATAGCCCGGCTCCCGGGCATCGAAGCAGCCGCCCTTGATGGCGTCGCGGGTGTTGTCGCAGAAGATGCCCACCCGCTCGTCCAGCATGGCGAGATTGGCTTTGTTGGCTTCGTACCGGTGCAGCTGGCTGCCGCCGCCCTGCCACGGCTCGCCGTACATCAGGATATCCCGCCCGCCGGGCAGCGTATCCAGCGCGGCGCGCACCGCGTTGATGGTCTCCACATCGTACAGCCCCATCAGGTCGAACCGGAAACCGTCGATGTGGTACTCCTGCGCCCAGTAGAGGATGGAGTCGATCATATAGCGCCGGGCCATCACCCGTTCGCTGGCAAACTCGTTGCCGCAGCCGCTGCCGTTGGAAAAACTGCCGTCCTCGTTCTGGCGGAAGAAATAGCAGGGCACGGTGTCGTTCAGCGGGTTTTCGTTGCGGTACATATGGTTATACACCACATCCATCACCACGCCGATGCCCGCCGCGTGCAGAGCAGCGATCATCTCCTTGCATTCCCGGATGCGCACCTCGCCCCGGGTGGGGTCGGTGGAGTAGCTGCCCTCCGGGATGTTGTAGTTGGTGGGGTCGTAGCCCCAGTTGTACTGGCGCATCAGGGGCTTTGCCTCGTCCACGCTGCCGAAATCGAAGATGGGCATCAGCTGGACGTACTTCACCCCCAGCCGCTTGAGGTAGTTCAGGCAGGTGGGGTGGATGCCGTCGCCGTGCAGGGTGGTGTTCTGCTGGGTAAAGGCCATGAACTTGCCGCGCCACGCCGGGCGCACACCGCTGGCAGCGTCCTGCGAAAAGTCCCGCACGCTCACCTCCCACACAGCCCGCTGGCTGGGCAGGATCACCGGGCGCACATCCCGCTCCCAGCCGGGCGGGTCGGTGCGGCCGAGGTCCACGATCATGCCGCGCTGCCCGTTGACTCCCGCCGCCCGGGCGTAAGGGTCGATGGTCTTGCGGCTCACGCCGTCCGCTGTGACCGTATAGGTATAGTACCGGCCGTGCTGGTCGCCGGGCAGCCAGATGCTCCACACGCCCTGCGGGCCGCGCTCCATCGGCAGGGTACCCATGGCGGCGCTGCTGTTGCCCTTGCGGTAGAGGTTCACAGCCACGCTCTGGGCGGTGGGTGCCCACAGCCGCAGCCGGGTACCGGCGAGGGAGTATTCCTGCCCCAGAGGGCCGGTATAGGTAGTCTGCCGGGCAAAGGCGTCGCTTTCAAACAGAGCCTTGCGTTCGGCGGGGGTTGCTGCGCACATATTCCGTCATTCCTTCTTACGAATTTCCTATAAAATAAGTGTAAACAACTGCTGTGTATTTTGCAAGAGGGAATTGCAAAACCGCCCGGCCTGCTCTATACTGGAAGAAAACGATCCGACGGAGGGCAAAACCATGGCATATACCGACGATTGGGAAAACCTTATGAACGGCGTGTTCGGCGCGGGCGGGCGGCCGCGCTTCGGCGGCAGCCCGGCCAGGCCTGAAGCAAAGCCGGGTGCTTCCGCCCCGGCAGACCTGAACGCCGCATTGCTGGAAAATCAGAAGCAGCTGGATGAACTGCTCAAGCAGCAGAATGCCCGCCTGAAACAGCAGGACACGGCCGCTCGCGCGGCGCTGGATGACTCCCGGCGGCTGGTGCGGGATATGGAGGATGACGGCCTGCTGGCAAAGGGAACGGCCGATGTGCCTGCCGAGCATCTGGGCAGCTTTGAGGGCCTTGCCGCCGAGGTGAAAAAGACCGTCCTCGGGCAGGACGCTTTTGTGGACAGCGTAGTGCGTGCCATGCGCCGTCCCTTTGTGCTGGGCACCGAGCGCCCCGCCGCCCGGAACGTGATCCTCATCAGCGGCGGGCCGGGCACCGGACGGCATTTTGCGCTGGAAGAAACCGCCCGCATCATGGCGGCCCGCGGCCTTTTGCAGAACGACAAAACGGCGGTGATGGATCTGGCGCTTTACGGCAATTCCGGCGCGGAAAAGCTGTTTTTACAGGATCTGTATGCCGCCCTCCACGCCCCCGGCGAGATCGTGATCTTTGAGCATTACGAAAGCTGCTACCCGGGCTTCCTCAAGACGTTGTCTGACCTCGCGGTCAGGGGCAGTGCGCCCCTTTCCAGCCGGTATCTGGTGAATAAAGAGGGCATTCTGGTGGATGCCGGCACGGCGCTTGCCCCGGGTGCCGTGAGCAGCATCACCCCCTGCGGCAAGTACCTCATCTTCTTCTCCCGCAAGGGCCGGGACGCGCTGGCGGATAAATTCGGCGCACCGTTTGTGGCAGCTGTGGGCGATGTGTGTACAACTGCACCCTTTGCCCGTGAGGACCTTGCCGCGCTGGCGGCGCAGCAGCTGAACGCTCTGGCCCAGAAGGTGAGCACCCGCCTCGGCCTGACCCTTTCCGCCGGGGCGGATGTGCGGGACTATGTGGCTGCCCAGTGCTCGAAGGAAAAGGGCGCGGCCGGATTGGCGGAAGCCTGCGGCCGCATTTTCCGCGCCCTGAGCGAATACTGCCTGCAGACCGATGTAAAGCTTTCCGGCACGGTCAGCCTGACCGCAAAGCCGGACGGCGTGTGGTTCCGGCTGAACGACGGGCCGGAGAGCGAGCTGTTCGCCCTGCTGCCCGCCGAGTATACCGGCGCAGTGGATGAGATCCGCGCTGAGCTGAACGATCTTGTGGGTCTTGCCCCGGTCAAGGAATATGTGTTCGGTC
>ERZ834382.2384-NODE-2384-length-13268-cov-3.236661_pt1 | contig 13268 bp, 13 predicted proteins | sample MGYA00519692_ERZ834382 | MGnify/ENA primary metagenome ERZ834382 (study PRJEB31850, sample SAMEA3708751) | human gut metagenome | biome: human gut; feature: human-associated habitat; material: faeces | place: China | collected 2014 ...
CGGCAGTGACGAACGCACCGAACAGGCTGAAGGCCGTGATGCGGCAGTTGTAGCCGGGAAAGCTCCCGTTCTTCTCCGTCCATAGCTTCTGCATCTCATAAGGGTCATATTTGGTATCGGTCGGCGCGCCGCTCTCAAATCCCTCCGTCAGCCATTCGTTCTTGACGCTGGCGTTGAACTGATCGACGCGGTCCAGCAGCAGCTTCGTTCGGGTCTCATCCACATTGGCATCTGCAAGCGCTTCGGTGAGCAGCTTGCGCGAGTCCGCGTCCGTCAGATTGGAGTACGTTACGGTTTCCAGCGGCGGCTGCGCTGAATCCGGCTCGGCTTGCTGCACGCAGCCTGAGAGTGCCATGAAGAGGAAGCTGACCACCAGAATCGTGGTCAGGGAATTTCTTTTCAGTTTCATAATTGATTTTGCCTTTCCTTTCATCGATCCTTGCGGGACAAAGTTGAACCTGCCGCACGGAACACTTAATATGGTAACCGACTCAGCAGGAAAAGTCCATATCAAGTATAACGTTTTCTTTTCAATTAGGTTATAGAGCCCACTTCAGATTATGTGTCCGACTCCCATCTGATAGGACAAGCCGCTGCCTCACACGCCAGAAGAGGGGCGGGTGATACAGCGGCTGCTGGTTTTCTTTGTTTTTAAGCCTTAGTGTTCGAACCACACCAGACCATAAATTCGGCAGGGCGCATCTTAAAAAGGTCGCCTCTCGCAGGGCAAAACTGAAATTTCGAAAAATCGAGTTTTTGCAACTTTTTCGTTCTAAAAGCAGCGCATTATATGTGAAAACACCGCACTTTCGTGCGGCGTTTTCGGCGTTGCATCTTTCATCAACACATTTTGGTACGCCCGGTGCGATTCGAACGCATGGCCTTTGGAGTCGGAGCGGTGCTATGTGAGGTGTTTGCATCGCAGCGACTACTAAAAAGGCGCAGTTCACCAACATTTTGTGTGGTTTTTGTATGTTTTCTGCACCTGTTGGGACTGCCGATATTCGGTGGCAGTAGCCTCGTAGTAGCCGCATTGGCGTTGGCTATTTTTCGACCGGCGGCAGAAAGCCTTCGACCTGCTGGCGGTATTCGGTCTGCTCCTCGCGGAAGAACCGCTCCAGCAGGCTGTAATCCTGTTTTGTCTGCGCGGTATTCAACGCATGATAGTATTCTGCTTTGCGGCTGTCATTTACCACAAAGGGATCAATGTCGTTTTTCAAGCATTCCTTGAACAGGATCAGCCGTCCGGTTCGTCCGTTTCCGTCTGGGAACGGGTGGATAGCCTCATAATCTGCATGGAACTTTGCCAATCCGTGCAGATCATGTTTGTCTGCTGCATTGTATTCGTCCAGAAGTGTCGTCATGCGTGCGTGGACATCCTCCGGCAGCGCAGTTGTAATATCCGATACGATATTTCGGCGATTCTTGTATTCTCCAATCGGATAACCGTTGGCTATATCCTCAAACACACCGCTTTTCAGCTTGTAATGATACCGCTTAATCAGTTCATGTGAAAGCGGTTCCGCATAGGTTTTCAGCATTTCATTGAACATCAGAAAGTGACCGGTCATTTCCTCCACGTCTTTCGCGCGAATCAGTGCATCTTCTGAGGCCAAAGTGCCGGTATCAAACAGCGAGGCCGTCTGTTTTTCCGTCAGCATGCCGCCTTCGATGCGGTTGGAATGATACGCCAGCAGCTTTTGAGAGAGTGCATATACGCCGCCGCGATCGTTCTTCTTCTGCTCGATCTGAAAACGCCGAATAAGCTGCGTAGTAAAACTTTCTGCCATAGTTATCTCTCCTGCTGTGCCAGATATCTGCTTTTATTATACCCAATCTGTTGCTGCTGTGCAAGGTGCTTAGCGATGCATTACCTTATACAGCAGGTCAAGGCAGGCATCGGTTTCGCTGTCAAAGACGGCAACATCACACTTCTCACCGTTTACGGCGAAGAATACCTCCCAGCCCTGTGCTGTCCATTCCATGGAATAGCAGTTCGTACCGAAATATCCGGCACTGAAATCATACAGGTCTTCGGGCACTTTCAGATAGACCAGAATGGAATGAAGCTGATGGATGCTCAGGGAAAGTCTTACGGAAAGCCCACGCATATGCATTACATGGTTAAGGAGCGCAAAACATGCATCGGTTTCGTTGTCAAAGATTTTAACGCTGTATTTTTTGCCGCGGTCAAAGCGGCACATTTCCCAGCCCTGCTCTGTATACTCCACATCATAGCAGGCCTCGATTCTCATACTTGTCCCAAGGTCATAAGTGTCGCATGGTACTTTCAGATAGCGGAAAATTGCAAGCAGCTGTTTTCGGTTCATTGTAATCATTGAGTAACCTCCTCCAAATATTCGCCAAGTAACTTTTCAATCGGTGCAGGCAATTTATATTGAATTCCGCCGCCCGGTTCGCCAAACGCCGGAGCGATTGTCCCTGCTTCTACATTTTCAATGGGTTTAATTACTCGATAAATGTGATATACATTTTGATTTTTGTAATAGGGCAATGATCGCATTTTATATGGTGTGCCTTTCGGCGCGGTAAAATCACCGCCTGGTCCGCCATAGCGGTCAATTAAAACACCAGTATCAAGTGTTTCTATATGCTTTGTCCCTGCCACAAATCCATCATCTAATGCGTATTTAAGGTAGTCAACATGACCGCTTTCATCAAGATATTTGGTATCACGGACAATAAGAGCATCTTCCGGCAGGTTGATTTCCGCAGCGTTTTGAGCCGCTGCATTTTCAAACGCCGCAACATCATCAATCATCGCCGGAGCATATTTCTGCGCCAATTCATATGCGCCAAACGCAATGGAGACAACGCCAAGCGAATCCAGCCAGTGTTCAAGCGACAGCGGTTTTTCCGGCGCGAACGCACCCTTTACGGTATCGGCCATACCCAAAGTCAGCCAGTTTGCGATATTATATAACGTTGGATTCACTGTATCCTGCCGCAACAAAACGGTGCAACAGATAATACCAGCTTGCCTGCATGTAGGCTCCATCGATATCACCGGACAGCTTTTTCGCTGCTTTATTGAACACCGCAAGCAGTTCTTCCGCCATCTCATCCGCTGACGCATTTCGACGCACACAAGAGGCTGATTTGTCGAACAGCGTCTGTGTTGTCTGTGAATTAAACTGCTCCAGCTCAGCGTTCAGCTTCTTTCGCAGGTCAGCCGGTATGCCGGCGTCGTTCATGATAAATAGCTTTGTGTATGCGTTTATCGTATCATAAAGCTGCGCTTCTAACAAGGCTGAACGAGTACAAAGCTGCTGACGTACCGCTTTTTCTTTTTCGCCTTGCGGTGCGGGCAGAGTTTCACGCTCTTTACGAGTCAGCAAACCGTTAAATACCGTCGTATACGATTTCGTATCTTCATTGATGTTCTTATGTATGATTGATAGAATAGGACGAGATCCGGAACTTTGCAAGGTCAATCTTTTGACCATTATCGCATTTCTTGCATCATTTCCCTGCTATTATATATCATGTTCCTCCTGTGAAATTATAATTCTACTTCAATCTCAACAATGGAATAAAGGCAGTTCAGATGAAATTTCTAAATTTCAGTTTTGAACGAGAATTCTATGTTTTGGAGTGAAAATTATGACGAACAAACAGGAAAAGATGATATGCACCACCTTTGGCATTTCGAAACTCAAACCGTTTCAGAGAGCGGTAATTACAGATTTATCTGATAGTAAGGATGTACTTGGTTTAGCACGAACTTCTGAGGGCAAGTCGATCTGCTTTCTCTCGATGATTACTCTGCACCCGAATGGTCTGCTGATTGGTATTCTCCCGACGGTTGCATTGATGCGGGGCTTAGTGCAGCGCTGCGAGGACAGCAAAATCCGAGCGGGCTGCCTGTACAGCGGCAATGCGGAGAATACCAATGTCATCGAACGGCTGGCGCATGGTAAACTTCAGGCGCTCTTTGTTGCACCGGAACGACTGAATGATCCGCATCTGTGGAAGGCAATTCAGAAGAACAAGGTGCACACGGTTGTGGTAGACGAGGTGCACTGTCTGACGGAATGGGGCAATGAATTTCGTCCGATGTATCGCAATATCGGTAAATTCATCAAAGATTTATCTAATTCTCCTGTCGTTGCCGCCTTCAGCGCGACTGTTATGCCGGAAGATATTCTATATATTGCGAAAAGTCTACGCATGAAAAATCCTGTCGTACATATCGGCAAGCTCAAACGCTCTAATCTGTCCCTCAAGAAAACGTTTGTGAAAAATGATGCCGCTCGTTATGCGAAAGTCAGAAAAGCGATTCAGAAATACGATAGCAAAGGGAAAATCGTTATCTACTGCACCCGTGTCTGCGATGTGGAAGAGATGCGCAATTACTTAATTGAAGATTGTGATATCGGGGCTGATGAGATTGCCATCTGCCACAGCAAATTATCCAACCGAGCGAAGCAGGAGCAGCGCTTTCGTTCCGGCAAGGCGCGTATTATGATTGCAACTTCTGCGTTCGGTATGGGCGTGAATATCCCGGATATTCGTCTGATTATCGTCTCTCAGCTTCCATTCAGCGCAGCGTCGTTCTATCAGATGGCAGGCCGGGCCGGGCGCGACGGCAAACGCGCAAAGGCACTGCTGCTCTGGAATGACGCCGATTTTCAGATGAACCTTGATATTATCTCTGACACGTATAACCGTGCAGTGGAAGCCGCCAATGAACTGTATGCGATCTGTGAATCATCGGACGATCTGCACGACGCAGTAATCGGCTGTTTTGCGAAAGGCGGTGTGTGAAATGGATTTTCGTTACGGTATTCATACGATTGAATTATTTCACAGACTGTCCAAAAAGAGCTTTAACAAGGTGTTTCAGCATCTGAAAAGTCTGAATTTTGGCAAACTCTACCCGGACGTGATATATCATTCTGACAAAGGCATCGAGAAGTATATCTGCACCTCGTACTGCGGTCGGGGCGTGGTACTCTATCTGTTCAAGCAGAAGCGCAGCAAGAACAAAACGAGCAAAAATATCGCCTGCTCTATCCGGTTTCGGCTCAATCCGCACACTTTGCTGCACGGAGAATATTTGCCTAAGAAAGTATTCCAAGCGAAAGAAAAACAGCTGAACTCGCTTGATAAGGAAATGACAGAACTGCTGCATAAAATCGGTCTGAACTGCGAGTTTGAGCATCTGACACTTTCGCGCATTGACTGCTGTCTGGACTACTTCCCCAACTCGCAGGACTGGGTTGACGAGGCGCTGCGCGTCGTTCGCCGCAGTCCATATATGAAGAAATACGATCTGTGTACATTCGATAAAACTTTCTCCAATCATAAGAAAAAGAATGCACATTCGTGGCGTATTTGCTGTAAGACGACCACATTGACGGTCTATGACAAGACATTTCAGCTGATGGAGGAATATCTGCTGGAGCAGTATGACGCGCCGATGCTTCGGTTCGAGGTATCCCGTTCGGGAGCGAAGTTCAAGCGCGGCCTGTCCGATGAGGTCAAGGGCAGCAATAAAAAAATCTTGAAAACCGTGATGAATGAGTCGGAGGAAGCCATTCACTCATATATGAAAAAACTGCACGCAAATCTGCCGTTTGTGCGATATTCTGACTGCATCATGCGGATTGAAACCGTCAAACACTCCGCTACGAGGAAGAATATGCGGCTGCTGATCGAAAAGCTGTCCGATTGCAAAAGTTATGCACAGGCTGTGAAAAACAGCGGGCTGTCCGAGAATAAGCTCCGAACCGTAAGAAAGCAATTCGAAAAACTGGGTGTGCAGCCGGCTACACTGCGGGATACAGCAGGGATTGATGAATTGAAATTTGTGTTGTAAATCGTAAAGCCTACGCTTTTCAAGGCGTTTTTCTTTCCTTATCTACAAGGAGCAGAAGTACGGTGCTTTTTCCGCTCCACAGGCACAGAGAAAGGACCCTTGGGCATGAAAAATGACGAAATTCTGACCGTAAAAGAAACCGCCGCCCTGCTCAAAACCACGCGCCAGCAAGTGCGCAAGATGATCGTAAACGAAGAACTCCCAGCCGTAAAGGTCGGCCGGGAGTGGAGAGTGCTGAAAGCGGGGATTGTGGAGTTTTTTGAGAAACAGATATGTTACTGACATATAAACATCCTAAGATGAATGCAAAATCTTGCATCAAATGCGATGTGTTGTGTGCTCATATGAGCGAGAAAACTCCATATGGCGTATATTCAGCCATACGGAGTTTTCCATATTAGAAGAGAGAGGTGGCTTAATAGGAATAAATTATTTAATATTGATTGCCTGTTCGGTTTCTTTGTCAAACAGATGAATTTTGTTCTTATCGATAGCAAGCGAAATATGGTCGCCGCTTTCCGCCTGCACGCGGGACGGTGCGCGCACGATAAGTTTCTGACCGCCGCATACAGCATGGATATAAATTTCCGCACCCATCATTTCTGCGATTTCAACTTCGGCCTCTACCGTGCTGTCCTCGCTCATTTCCAGGAATGCGCTTTCCGTATGGAAGTCCTCCGGACGGACGCCGAGAACCACCGTCTTTCCGGCGTATTCCGCCATCAGCTTATCCGGGAACTTGCCCTTCGGCAGAGGGATGAGTTTGCCGGCAAAATTGACGCCGTAGCCTTCTTTTCCCTTTTCGATCGTGCAGTCGATGAAGTTCATCTGCGGAGAACCGATAAAGCCGGCTACAAACATATTGCAGGGCTTGTTGTAGAGGTTTGTCGGCGTATCGGCCTGCTGAATGATACCGCTCTTCATAACAACGATACGGTCGCCCATCGTCATCGCCTCGGTCTGGTCGTGCGTTACGTAGACAAAGGTCGTGCCCAGTCTTTTATGCAGGCGGGCAATCTCCGCGCGCATCGAGGTACGCAGCTTGGCATCCAGGTTGGACAGCGGCTCGTCCAGCAGGAATACATCAGGGTCGCGCACCATAGCGCGTCCCAGTGCGACACGCTGACGCTGGCCGCCGGACAACGCCTTAGGCTTGCGGTTCAGCAGATGCTCCAGATCCAGAATTTTAGCTACTTCATGAACCTTCCGGTCGATTTCGTCCTTCGGCATCTTCTGAAGCGACAGTCCGAACGCCATATTCTTATAAACCGTCATATGCGGATACAGCGCGTAGCTCTGGAAAACCATCGCAATATTGCGGTCCTTCGGCGCAACGTCATTGACGCGGCGCTCGCCGATATACATATCACCGTCCGTGATCTCCTCAAGACCTGCGATCATACGCAGCGTAGTCGATTTACCGCAGCCGGAAGGGCCGACCAGCACGACAAATTCCTTGTCCGCGATTTCAAGATTAAGTTTCGGCACTACTTCAACGCCGCCGGGATATACCTTTCTAATATTCTGTAAAGAAATCTTTGCCATTCCTTGATTCCTCCTTATTCGTTTGCACTTACTTCAAACAGTCGTGCCGAGATATTCACCGGCAGCTCGACCGCAAGTTCGCCGCTTTCCTTGTGCCATGCGCAGCGGCACGCGGCATTCTGCGGATAGAGGCACTTTACACTTGCGTCTTTTCCGCGCAGATGCGAAATGGGAAGCAGACAGGTATCGTTTCCGCTGTCGCTGCGCCATACCGCAATATAGTTTTTGTTTCCGGCTTTCAGTCCGAGAGAGACCCACGAATCCCCGTACGAGGACAGACCCAGCGGCCAGAACGGAACCGCCCGCCGAATATCCTGCCGGATGCTCTTGTAGCATGCAATGCCTTCCTTCACCAGCGCGAACCGAGCCGGGCTGAGATTGACCAGATGGCCGCTTTGGTGAATGCGAAGCAGCATTGCGTTGACCATGTTGAAAATCGTTTCTTCTTCATCACCGTCGGTCAGCGGATAGGACCACACCGCAGCCTGCTCCGGGGTGACCGCCGCCGGTGCATTGGCTGCCAGAGTCGCGTACTGCCGGTAATCGGTCTGGTCGCTTGTGGACTGAAGGCTGTGCCGTGCCAGCATCGCATAGTCCGTCCGCATGCCGCCGCTTGAGCAGTTTTCTATGACGAGCTCCGGGTATTTTTCAAAAATATGATCGATCCATGCCAGATACGCCCGGTTATGCTCCAGCAGACCCTGACCCGTGCTGTCGGCCTGCTGATCGGTACCGGTGCCCGGCTCGATGTTGTAATCCATCTTGATATAGCCGACGCCGTATTCATTGACCATGCGGTCGATCACCCGCTCGGCATAGTCCCGAACCTCCGCATTGCGGAAATCGAGCTGATAGCGCCCCTTATCGCACACACGCCTGCCGTGCCGCATGAAGAACCAGCTGTCCGGAAGCTGCTTTGCCAGCGGACAGTTGACGCCCATGACTTCCAGCTCCAGCCAGGCGCCTGGGATCATGCCCGCGTCGCGTATGGCATCCATGACCTCTTTGAAGCCGCCCGGAAAGCGCTTTTCCGAGGGGAGCCACTCACCGACGCCGTCCCACCATGCGCCGTCCGCATACCATCCGCAGTCTACGACAAAGTATTCGCATCCTGCTTCCCGCGCCTTCGGAATCATTTCCAGTTCCTTCTGCGTCGTGGGGTCACCGGACAGGCAGTTCATATAGTCATTGAAAATGACCGAGAGCTGCTCATTGTCACGATTCGGGCGGCGTATCCGCCGTCGGTATTCGGTCAGTGCAGCCATAGCGCGATCCATGCCTGCGGTTTCTACACCGATGCAGGCAGGAACCGAAACAAAGGTCTCGCCCGGCATCAGCTGCTTCCACCAGTGGTTATGCAGCTCATCCGGACCGCCAAGCTCCAGATAATACTGCCCTTCGTAGTCACTGATCTCCCAGTGCCACGAACCGTTATGTTCGATCTGCCAGTAAAGCGATACGCCGGCTTCCGTATCCTCGAGATACGCCATCGGAAGATACTCCTTGGTAGACCAATTGCCCGTATTGCTCACCGAAAAGACCTGCGTCGATTCGGCTTCCGGATCGGAACCGGCCGTGAAGGTCAAGCCCAGATCGGAAAAGCTGTATCTGTTCCAGTGCATTTCCCGTTTCCACGAGTGGTGCGGAACGCTGAGACGCAGCTTGCGATCCGGTCGAATCAGGCCCTCTTTGCCGAGTCCCATCAGACAGAACGAGGAGAGTGCTTCCAGCCCCTGCGCTTCGGTCCCGCAGTTGGTTACCTCGGTCCAGCTGCGGACGACCGGAATGCCGTCATAAAACTGATAATGCATGGTCAGATGCAGTCCGGTTTCCTCGTGAACGGTCTCCCATTCCAGCTTGCGGCCGGTGTCATTCCGGCTGTCGCGGAAATCCAGATACTTCATTTCATATCCGGGCGAGGTCTCTACGATTTTCGCACCATGCCAGTTGCTGGGGCGATTGCGTCCGGTCACCTGTATCTCGGAGGGGAAATACAGGTCCTTTTCTCCCTGCCGGACGAGTGTGTTCTCGTCCAGCGGAAGGGCGGAGAAATGCACCAGCCGGACCTTATCGCGGCGCACCTCAAAGACCATATGGATACCGTTTTCGTTGATTGCGATACGCTTCATGGCAAACCTCCATCAGCCCTTGACCGAACCGCTCATCAGACCGGCAAGGAAGTATTTCTGAAGGAACAGGAAAATGATTGTGACCGGCAGGACCGAAATGACGGATGCCGCCATCAGGCCGCCCCAGTCTACCAGGTTCGCGCCTTTGAAAAGCATGATAGCCGGCGTCAGCGTGCGCAGCTTATCGGACGAAATCAGAACGTAGCCGAACATGAACTCGTTCCACGCATTGATGAACGCATACAGACCGGTCGAAATCAGACTGGGAATCGAAACCGGAAGAATGACGCGGATCAGCGTCTTTGCTTTGGAGCAGCCGTCGATCTCGGCGGCTTCTTCCAGGTCGATCGGTACCGTGTCAAAAAAGCTGCTCATCATAAAGGTGCAGAGCGGAATGACGAACGTGGTGTATGCCAGCACCAGAGAAATGTGCGTCTCCAGCATATGCATCTGCTGCATGATCATATACAGAGGTACCAGAAGAAGAACGCCCGGTATCATCTGCGACAGCATCATCATGAAGTTCGAAGTCTTCACGATGCGCTTGCGGTAGTAACGGCTCAGCGCATAGCCGGCCAGCACCGCAATGATCATGGAGATGAGCGTTGCGGCGAGAGAAACGACAAAGCTGTTCTTAATATAGGTAAGAAAGCCGTTATCGACCAGCACGCGACGGAAGTTATCGATCGTTGGATTGTCGATCAGCAGCGAAGGAACTGCCGAACGGATCTCATCCTTCGGTTTCAATGCAGAAATCAGCATCCAGAAGAATGGGAAAACACAGATGACCGCCAGAATGCTGATCAGAATGTAGGTAACGGCGGAAACAGCCGCCCTTGTTTTTTTACTGCCCATTTTTTCCGCCCCTTTCTCAGCCTGCCTGGCTGTTGATTTTTTCTCGTTTGCGGTAATAGAATACGAACAGGATTGTCATGACCGTAAACATCATGGTAGACAACGCGGACGCTGCGCCGACATTGAACTTTTTCATCGAATAGCGATAGATCATGATCGGCAGCGTTTCGGTAGCGTAGTTCGGACCGCCCTCTGTCATGACCCAGATAAAGTCGAAGTTGATCGCGGTCCAGATGACATGGATGAATACGATAACCAGCGATACCGACTTCAGCTGCGGCAGCGTAATGCGGAAGAAGCGGGTGAACATGCCCGCGCCGTCGATCGCCGCTGCCTCCGACAGGTCGCCGGGAATCGACTGCATCGCAGCCAGGAAAGAAATCGTGTAGTACGGGAAGCTGCGCCAGATATTTACGAAAATGACTGTCGCCATAGCAAATCTGGCGTCGCCGAGGAAGTTTATCGGAGCCTGGACGATATGCAGATGAGTCAGCAGGTAGTTTACAATGCCGAAATCTGTATTGAGCATCCAGTCCCATGTCATGCCTGCAACGATGATCGGAACCAGCCAGGGAATAAAGACGCAGGTTCGGAAAATTGCGCGGCCCTTGAATTTCTGATTCAGCAGAACAGCTGCCAGCATGCCGACGATATACTCACCGGCTACCGAGCACACTGTCCAGATTACGGTGTTTTTCGCATCATTCCAGAAGTGTTCATCATTGAGAATTGTCTTGAAGTTATCCAGACCTGCAAATCCGGAAACATTGGGCTTTATCAGGTTTACCTGAGAAAACGCATCATGGATTACCTTGCCCAGCGGATAGGCAATCATTACCGCCAGAAACAGCAGAGCAGGCGCCAGCATGATCCAGGCTGTCCGGTTGTCTCTTTGGTCGCGTGTTAAGTATTTTTTCTTCTTTTCCGGCATATTTCTCCACCTTTCTCCAGGATTAAGAGTATGCATACCGGAACGGCTTCCGCTCCGGTATGCACCTTTTTCTTTTTACGAAGCGCTCAGCTCGCCGGACTCTTCCAGAGAAGTGTTGACTGCATCGGCCAGCCACTCTGCTGCTGCCTGCGGCGTCATGCCCTCCTGAAGGACCTTAGCGATGGAATCGATCATGGCCTGAGAAATGCTGCCCAGCGTTACCGGCGGGAATGCAACGCCGTTATCGGACAGAGCCTGGAAGTCCTCGGTCCACTTGCCCGGAACGGTTACATCGGAACGCGGAGATGCGCTGGAGTAAACGTCCTGCTGCCATTCCTTGCCGCATACGTAGGTCGCAAAGTCGAATGCTGCGTCGTTGTTCTTGCTGGTGTTGAACAGGAACAGCGGCTTCAGCTCCATGTAGGTTGCCGGCGTGCCGCCTTCCGGTACCGGAATCGGCTCTACGGTAACATCGGACATCACTTCCGGATTGGCGTCCTCTTTTTCCTGGAGCCAGTTGCCGGTTACGTAGCTGGCGGAGAAGCCGTTGACGAAGTTGTCGTCGGTCTCTTCATAGCCGAAGCTCTTGGAGTTCGGATCGACAACGCCGCTGTCGATGCAGTCCTTATAGAACTGGAACACGTCTGCTGCTGCGGCCAGCTGGTCTGCATTGTCCTTCCAGGTATTCTTGTACATGCCGTCATCCTGCAGCGAGCAGATCTCAAGGCCCTTCTGCGCCAGATAAACGATCATTTCCTGCGGAGCACGCACGCCCGTGCAGGCCAGCGCATACGGATAGGTGCCGGTCTTATCCTTGAAATCCGTCATGGAAAGCACATCATCCCAGGTAGCCGGTACGGACGCGCCGCCCTTTTTCATGATATTCTCGTGGCACAGATAAGCGCGAACCGTCATTTCGTACGGCACACCGATGATCTCATCGCCGATGGACATACCCTTCATGACCGCGTCGCTCAGTACGGAAGCGTCGTCCCAGTTTGCGTAGCGGTCGGACAGGTCCTCCAGAATGCCCATGCTGTGGAATTCGCCGGTCCACTCGGGCAGGCCCCACGCAACGTCCGGCGTATTGCCGCCCGCAGCCGCGGAGAGGATCTTGTCATGCAGCATGTCATAGGAGAACTCGGTATAGTTGACCTTGACGCCGGTCTGCTCCTCATACTGTGCTACCAGCTTCTTTACGTTTTCGCGCTGCGAATCCGACAGGTTGGACGACCAGACCTCAAGCGTCGTGCTGCCGTCTGCGCTGCTGCCGCCGTTAGAAGACGAACCGCCGCATGCCGCCAGCGAAAGTGCCATGCTGGCTGTCAGCACGCCTGCCAGAGCTCTTTTCCACATTTTTCTCATTTTTCATACCTCTTTCTCTGTTTTTGTCCTGTTATCTCTTCTACTCTACTTCTCTGCTGCTTATTCCGCCCTCCTTATGCGCTGCCGTCCAGCAGGCGACGGCGTTTTTATTTTCAGGCCTTCTGACCGTAATAAGCGTTTTTGCCGTGCTTGCGCAGATAGTGCTTGTCCAGCAGGACCTGCTGCATCGGCTGCACGGTATTGTTGGAAACCAGCAGGTCCTGCCATGCCATCAGCGCACATTCCTCCAGCACAACGGCGTTTTCTACTGCCTTTTTCGGCGTCGCGCCCCAGGTGAACGGGCCATGGCTGTGAACGATGACCGCCGGGACCTGATTCGGGTTTTTATCGCGGAAGGTCTCGACAATCACCTTGCCGGTCTCCTTCTCGCCCGCGATCTCTGCCGGCGTCATTGCGCGCGTGCAGGGAACCGCACCGTAGAAATAGTCGCCATGCGTCGTGCCGAGCGCCGGAATCGGCATGCCGGCCTGCGCAAAGGTCGTTGCCCAGCGGGAATGCGTATGTACGACGCCGCCGATATCCGGGAAGGAGCGATACAGTTCGATGTGCGTCGGGGTATCCGAGGACGGGCGAAGCGAAC
>ERZ834382.2390-NODE-2390-length-13234-cov-3.123606_pt1 | contig 13234 bp, 10 predicted proteins | sample MGYA00519692_ERZ834382 | MGnify/ENA primary metagenome ERZ834382 (study PRJEB31850, sample SAMEA3708751) | human gut metagenome | biome: human gut; feature: human-associated habitat; material: faeces | place: China | collected 2014 ...
AAAAGCTCCGCTTCGATCAAGCGTTAGCCCTTGGAGCACCAAACGCCCCTTTTGCCCCCGCCGCCGGGCGGCGGCGCCCCGTGGGGCGCTTATTCCTCCTCGCCGAGAAGCTCCATCACGTCGACCACCGTATCCCCCCGGGATGCCTCCACATGCACATGCGTGCCGATCGCTTCCTCCGCCGGAATGCTTGCCGCGCACACGCCCAGCGCCTCTCCCGACGAGACCGCCTGCCCCTCGCGCACGCGCACCTCGCTCAGACCGCGGTACGTGGTCCTGAGGTCGCCTGCATGCGCGAGCGTGACGCACGTTCCGTACAGTCCGTCCTCAAAAACAGCCTGCACCGTGCCGTCGGTCAGCGCCGAAACGTTCTCCCCTGCCTCGCAGGCGAAATCCGTGCCGCTGTGCACGCGCCAGTCTCCGAGCGTCGGCTGGAACAGCAGCATATCGCCCGAAAACGGCGTCAGCACCGCGCCGGCCGTCGGCCGGGTATACACCGGCGCGGAAACCGTGACCACCGGTGCCGGCTCGGGCACGGAAACAGGCTCTTCGGCCTCGGCGGGCGTTTCCTCCCCGTGCTCCGGCTCCTCCGCCGTAACGGGAACATCCTGCACGGTCAGGTCGGGAACATCCTCCGCCGGCGTGATGACCGGCGCGCCCGTCTCGGGAACGGCAGTCTCTGCACTCGACCCGGCGTGCATCCAGAGCACCCACGCGCTCGCCGCGATGATCAGTCCGCACACGGTCAGGATCGTGTAAAATCCGCGGTCGGACAGCGCGGCGATATGTTTCGGTTCATAATGTTTCATGGTTTTTCCCTCCTTTTATCCGCAGTATGTCCGCACGGCTTTCCGCTTATACAAAATTAGCCTTCGCTAACTAAAAAACTTTTCTTTTTGCGATAAATGTGGTATAATATCTATCAAGCGAAAAGCAACTAATGAAATGGAGCGACAATCATGACTAAAATTGATATTATCTCCGGTTTTCTGGGCGCAGGCAAGACCACGCTCATCAAGCGTCTGCTCGCGGACGCGCTCAAGGGCGAACAGGTCGTTCTGATCGAGAACGAGTTCGGCGAGATCGGCATCGACGGCGGCTTCCTCAAGGACGCAGGCATCGTTGTCAACGAGATGAACGCAGGCTGCATCTGCTGCTCGCTCGTCGGTGATTTCGGCAAGGCGCTGCACGACGTCGTCGACCAGTATCATCCCGACCGCATCCTCATCGAGCCGTCCGGCGTCGGCAAGCTCTCCGACGTTATCGCAGCGGTTCAGAACGCGCACCTTGACGTTCAGCTCAACAGCTTCGTCACCGTCGTTGACGCGCTCAAGGCCAAGATGTACCTCAAGAACTTCGGCGAGTTCTTCGAGAACCAGGTCGCGCACGCAGGCGCTATCCTGCTCTCGCGCACCGCAGAGTGCCCGGAGAAGCGTCTCGACGAGACCGTCGCCATGCTGCGCGGCCTGAACGAGCACGCACGCATCGTCACGACTCCGTGGAAGGATCTGACCGGCGAGCAGCTGCTCGCGACCATGGAGGGCAGCCGTGATCTGGTTGCCGAGGTGCTCGAGGAGATCGCACACGAGCCGCATCACGAGCATCATCACCATCACCACGACCATGACCATGATGAGCACGACCACGACCACGAGGAGCATGAGCATCATCACGATCATGACCATGACGAGCACGACCACGAGCATCATCATGAGCACGGCGAGGACTGCACCTGCGGCTGCCATGACCATGACCACGAGCATGAGCATCACCACGATCACGACCATGAGCACGAGCACCATCATCACGACCACGACGGTCACTGCTGCTGCGGCCACGATCATGACCACGATGCGGACGAGGTATTCACCTCCTGGGGCCGCGAGACCACGCACAAGTACACCGAGGACGAGCTCACCGCAGCGCTCACCGCGCTCGGCGATGTTACGCTCGGCACGGTTCTGCGCGCGAAGGGCATCGTTCCGGCGGCAGACGGCGGCGAATGGCTGCACTTTGACTACGTTCCGGGCGCACCCGAGATCCGCCGCGGCTCGGCCGACTACACCGGCCGTCTGTGCGTCATCGGCTCCGAGCTGGACGAGGAGCGCATCGCTTCCCTGTTCGGCGTAAACTAAGGGAGGAACCCCCACATGGCTAACAATCCCATTCCGGTATATGTCTTTACCGGTTTTCTGGAGAGCGGCAAGACCAAGTTCATCCAGGAGATCCTTGCGGACCCGAACTTCACCGAAAACGAAGTCACCGCGCTGCTGCTCTGCGAGGAAGGCATCGAGGAATACGACGAAAAGTGGCTCGCCCACTACGGCACCGCTCTCGTTCCGATCGAGTCCGAGGACCGTCTGACCCCGAACATCCTCAAGCGCATCGAGCAGAAGTACAACCCTGACCGCATCATCGTCGAGTACAACGGTATGTGGAAGCTCGAGTCGCTGATGCAGGCGTTCCCGGCGCGCTGGGAGCTGTACCAGATCATCACGACGGTCGACGCGACCACCTTCGAGGTCTACTCGAATAACATCGGCCCGCAGATGTTCGAGCACATCACCACCGCCGACATGGTCGTTTTCAACCGCTGCACGGACGCGCTCAAGGAGATGCTCTACAAGAAGAACATCAAGGCGATGAACCCGCGCGCGGCCATCTATCTGGACGATCTCAACGGCAATTCCGAGGACTACTCGCGCAATATGCCGCTCCCGTTCGACATCGACGCCGACATCATCGACATCAAGCCGGAGGACTACGGTCTCTGGTACATCGACGCGACCGGCGAGCCGGAAAAGTACGACGGCAAGACCGTCCGTTTTCTCGCGCAGGTCTACCGCGGCAAGGATGTTCCGGCAGGCTCGTTCGTGCCCGGCCGCTTCGGCATGGTCTGCTGCGCAGACGATGTGACCTTCCTCGGCTTCATCTGTCGCTATGACAGGGCCGAAGAGCTCGGCGTCCGCGACTGGGTCACGGTCACGGCGTCCGTGACGGTCGAGACGCTGCCGCAGTACCGCGGCGAAGGCCCGGTGCTCCACGCCATCGAGGTCGTTCCGGCCGAAAAGGCGAAGGAAGACATCGTTTATTTCAACTAAAAATAAAAGAAACCCCCTGCATGACATTTTCCGTCCATGCAGGGGGTTTTTACGTAAAGCTTCAGTGGATAACGTTCTTCTCCATCTGCTCGATGCGGCGGAGTTCTTCCTCCGCCTTGCGCTCGACGGCGGCCTTGAGCCGTTCCAGCTCTTCCAGCTCCTCGTCGATGTGGAACTCGTCGCGCTTGCGCATCTCGTCGCTCTGGAGAGGCTCCGCAGCAGACGCTTCCGCGTTCTCTGCGGCGAGCGACGGCGCGCTTCCCTTCTGCTTGTCCTCTTTCTTTTTCCGTTCCAGCTCGCGCCGCTTGTCCAGACGGGAGATGTACAGGAACTTTCGAATGACGAACAGCACGCCGACCGACAGCACGGCAAGCAGGTTTTCCTGCGGCGAGGTATGCTCGACGATCATCTGACGCGCGATCGCGAGCAGCATGACGTCCACCACCGAGTCGATGGTGTAGCTCGTGATCATCTTGAGCATCTCCGCGCCGATCAGGATAAGGCAGGCGTCGCTCATGCGGTCCTGCAGGTAATGCGCGTCGCCGAGCAGCTCGGCGATGCTGGTCGTGCCGATCAGACCGATGCCCGATATGATGCATCCGATCAGGATAAGGCCGCCGACCACCATCTCGATCATGGTCGCGCAGAACGACAATCGTTCTCTGAACTGGTTCTTCATCTCTTTTTCTCCTCTTGCTGCTACTCTTTCTCTCTTCTGTTTTTTGACAAAATCTTAACAATTCATCTGTGAACATTATAGCACACGCCCTCGGCCGATGGCAATGCTATTCGACATTTTTCATAAAATAGCCAAAAATACCGACGAATTTTTGTCACAAAAAAGGACACAGCCCGCAGGTCTGCGTCCTTTCTGCTCTTTACTGTTCTTCCGGCGGCTCGACCAGCGTATAGTTTCCGGTCTCGCCGCTGCCGATCACGGTCAGCACATCCTCATGCAGCAGGAAGCGCGTTTCGCCGTCCTCGGAGGCTGCGCTGTCGCGGTCGGCCGAGGCCGTGCCCGTCACGCCGTCCGAGAACGTGAAGGTGAATGTTCCCTCGCCGGTCTGCTCGAGCGTGACCGACGCGCCCGAGGAGGCGGCATAGCAGCCCGCCCAGTCGGTCTCCGTGTCCTCCGGCTCGCTGAGCAGGGCGTCATACTCCCCCAGAACGCCCTCGCCGTGATAGCTGTACCGGTCGCCCGTCACGCGGTCCACGGCCACCTGTCCGACCGCGCCGCCGTCCGCGCGGCGGCTGACGTCGAACACGGCAAACGAATGGGTTTCTCCCTCGACCTCGCATTCCAGCGTTTCGCGCGACGGCGCTACCGCATAGCTTTCGCTGTCGAACTGCTCGCCAGCGAGCTTCTGCGCCTCATACACGCTGAGCAGCTGCGGCTTTTTCTCCTCTTCCCGGAGCAATCCCGCCTGCTCGGCGCGCTCGAGCGCCTGCGTCTGCGGATTGACGGTCGCGGTCGTTTCCCCGGTGCAGCCGGTAAGGCATGCCGCAAGCAGTGCGGCGGCAACAGACCATCGTTTCATGGACTGCGGTCTCCCCTCTCTCAAAATCTGCCGAAAGACCGGAAAAACGGCTGCGCTGACGCAGCCGTTTCCGCTTTCGGGCGTTGATACACCTATCATACAGTATTTTACTGATTTTTGCAACGGTAATCTGGCGGGTTTATTCGGCAGAAGCCGGGTTTTCCTCCGTGTTCTCGCCGCTGCCGCCGCCCTTTCTGCCCTTGCCGCCCTTACGGTGCGGCAGGTGAACAAGCTTTTTCAGGCGCTCTGCGATGCTGTCGGTCAGCGAGTAGTAGACCGGCGTGATGAACAGCGTCGCGACGGTCGAGATGACCATGCCGGTCATCATGACGACGCCCATCGGCTTCATCATCTCCGAGCCCTCGCCGTTCGAGAATACCATCGGCACGAGGCCGAGGATGGTGGTCATCGCGGTCATCAGGACCGGACGGACGCGGCGCGGGCAGGCGTTGAGGATGGCGGTATTCTTGTCCTCGCCGCGCTCCCGGCGCTGAAGGGTATAGTCGATCAGGACGATGGAGGAGTTTACGACCGTACCGGCCAGAATGATAACGCCGAGCAGCGCGACCATGGAAACGTGGTTTCCGCTGGGCGCGAGCAGCATCATCGAGCCGAGCAGGCCGATCGGCAGGATCAGCATGATTGCAATCGGCAGCGCGAACGAGTTGAACTGGGTCGCGAGGATGAAGTAGACGAGGGCGATCGCGACCGCGAGGGCGAGCATGAGCGTGCCGGTGGTCTCGGCCATCTGGGAGGCCATGGTGTCGCCGTCTCCGATCTCCACGCCGTCCGGCGTCTCGTAGGAGTCGAGCACCTCGTTTACCTTCTCGGTGATGGCGTTCGCGTCGCCGGACTCACTTTCGCCGGTGATGGTGACGGTCTCCTTCTGGTTCTTTCGGACGATGGACTGCGGGCTCAGCTCGGTATAAACGTCCGCGACCGAGCTCAGCGGCACATTGCCGCCCGTTGCGGTCGGCAGCTGCATCGAGCGCAGCGCGTCCAGACTGGTCGCGACGTCCGCGTCGCCCGAGACCGTAACATCGTATTCCTCGCCGTTCATGCGCAGCGTGGTCGCCGTCGAGCCGGTCAGCTCGCCGCGCACCAGACCGCCGATGGCGGCCGGGGTCAGACCGAAGCGCGAGGCGTTCTCGCGGCGGACCTTGACCGCGACGCGCGGCGTCTGCTCGCCGGCAGAGGACTCGACGTTGATCGCGTCCGGGATGGCGGAGAGCTTCTCCACGAGGTCGTCCGCCGTCGCGGCGAGCTGGTCATAGTCGTCGCCGGTCAGCTCCACGCTAATGTCCGAGTCGGTGGACATGCTCATGGATTCGCTTGCGGAGACCGTGATCTCGCAGCCGGCGATGTCCGCAAGGTCGCGGCGGAGCTGTTTGGTGATGTCCTGCGCGGAGCGGTCGCGCTTGTCGAGGTCGACGAGCGAAACCGTGACGCTCGCGCCGGAGGCGGAGGACATGATGGAGGTCGAGTCGCCGGTCGAGTAGTAAATCTGCTCGGTCTCCGGCACCTTATCCATGATAATGCCCGCGATGCGGTCCTGGATGGCCGCGGTATCCTCCATGGTCGAGCCGTTCGGCATGGAGATGGAAACCGAAACCTGACCCTGGTCCATCTCCGGGATCAGCTCCATGCCGGCCATGGCGATGCTGATGACGCTGACGACGCAGATGACGAGCGTGATGGCGATGCCGGCCCAGCGGTGGGTGATGAGGAATTTCAGGCTGCTGCGGTAGCGGCGCATGAGCGGCTTTTCCACGATCGTGGTGGCCTTGAGCTCATCCGAGCCCGCCGAGGCGGCCTTGCTGACCTTGGACGCGCCGAGCAGCATATAGCACAGCAGCGGCACGAGCGTCAGCGCGATGATGAGCGAGCTGAGCAGCAGCGCGACGATGGTGATGCAGAATTCCCGGAACATCATGCCGGTCATGCCGCCCGACAGCGCGATCGGCAGGAATACGGCGATGGTGGTCAGGGTGGACGCCGTGACCGAGGTCATGACCTCGCCCGTGCCCTTCGTGCAGGCGTCCCAGCGGCTGTAGCCGTCCGCGCGGTAGCTGAAGATGTTCTCCAGAACGACGATCGAGTTATCGACGATCATGCCGACGCCGAGCGTAATGCCGCCGAGCGACATCATGTTCAGCGTGATGCCGCACACGTTCATGATAAGGAAGGTGAACAGGATGCAGCACGGCATCGCGATGGTCAGCGACAGCGTCGCGCCGAGGTCGCGCAGGAACACGAGCAGGACGACCGCTGCGAACAGCACGCCCATCCAGATGTTCTGCACCGCGTTGTCGACGGTCATGTTGATGTAGTCGGACTGGTCCATAACGACGTCTGCCTGAAGCGCATCGTTTTCCGCGATGACCTCGTTCAGGCGGTCGACCGCGCTCTGCGCGACCTTGACGGTGTTCGAGCCGGACTGCTTGTTGACCGAGAGCATGATGCACTCCTCGCCGTCGACCTTGGCGATGGTGGAGCGGTCCTTGGGCTGCATGGAAACGTCCGCGATCTGGCTGAGGCGGACCGTGCCGCCGGCCGGGAGCGAGATGAGCGCGTTCTTGACGTCGTTCAGCGAGGAATACTCGCCGTCCGTGCGGACGGCAAGCGTCTGCGAGCCGTTGTCGAGGTCGCCGCCCGGGATGGCCATGTTGTCCGCGCCGAGCTGCTGTGCGACCGAGGTAATAGTGAGGTTGTAGCCCTTGAGGCGCGCGGCGTTGGTCTTGACCGCGACTTCGTCCTCGTAGCCGCCCGAAACATCGACGGACGCTACGCCGTCCAGACGCTCGAGCGCCGGGGAGATCTCGTCCTCCGCGATGGACTGGAGCGCCGCGAGATCAGAGCCGCGCAGCGCGACCTGCACGACCGGCATGGAGTCGATGTCGATGCTCATGACGGTCGGGTCGGAGGCGTCGTCGGGAAGCTGACTCTTGACCTGGCTGACCTTGTCGCGCAGGTCGGTCATCGCGTCGTCGAGGTCGGTGGAGTCGGTGAACTGGACGATGAGCATCGCCATGTTCTCCGACGAGGTAGACTGGAGCGTATCCAGACCGGACAGACCGGCCACCGCGCTCTCGAGCGGCTTGGCGACCTGCTGCTCGATGTCCTCCGGGCCTGCGCCCGGATAGGTCGCGTACACGATCGCCGCCGGAACCTCCATGGACGGCATCAGCGCGAGCGGCAGGGTCGAAAAGCTGTAAAAGCCGAACACAATGACCATGAGATACAGAAGGATGGTCATTACGTTGTGCTTGATAAAGGTTGCTGCTACTTTCATCGGGTCTTAACCCTCCCCGCCGTCACTGGTGACGACACGGACGGCAGAGCCGTCGGACAGGTAGGACTGACCCTTGGTAACGACGCGGTCGCCCTCGCTCAGGCCGGAGGTGATTTCGGTCTGGGTCTTGCCGACCAGACCGGTCTCAACCGTGACGCGCTTTGCGGTCGTGCCGCCCTCGTCCACGGTGAACAGGTAGCGCTCGTTGTCGTTGCCGGTCAGCACGCACTCGGTCGGAACGGAGAGCGTGTTCTCGCGGCGGTCGGTGTAGAAGATGACGGTCGCGAACGCGCCGATGGCCGGCTCGGTGCCGTCCGGAACCGAGACCGATACGTCATAGAGGTTGGTCTGCTGGTTGGCCGCCGCCGGGAGCGAGACGATCTTCGCGCTCTTGACCTCGTCGGACAGGACGGAGATCTGCACGCCCGCGCTGTCGCCGGTGTGCAGGCCGGCGAACACATCCTCAGAGACCGATGCGTTGATCTTGACGCGGCTGTCCTCGGCGATGACGACCGCCGGCTGTGCGGAGGAGGCCATGCCGCCCTGCACGACGTTCACCGCCGTGACCGTGCCCGCGCAGGGCGCGGTCACCGTGCCGTAGGAGGCCTGCTTGTTGATCTGATCCATGCTCGCCTGAATCTGGGCGAGGGACGCCGCCTGCTGCGCGCGCGCCTGCTGCACGCCGGCCTGCGCCTGCGCAAGGCCCTGCTTGGCCTTGGTCAGATCCTGCTCAGCGGCCGCGCCTGCCTCGAGCAGCGCCTCGGTGTTCTCCACCGCAAGCTGCGCCTGCTCGACGCCGATCTGCGCGTTCTCGATGGCCTTTTCGGTCGCGGTTTTGGTCGCATTGTACGACTCGCGCAGCGAGGACATGGTCGAGGTGACCGACGAGGTGTCCACGTTCAGCAGGGTCTGTCCCTTCGTGACCTTGTCGCCCTCGCTGACGCTCAGCGTCAGCACCTGACCGGCAAGCATCGGGAACACCTGCACCTCGTTGTCCGCAGCGACCTTGCCGTTGACCGAGTATTCGGTGCTCATCGCGCCCTTCGTCACCTCGGCTACCTCAACGGCGGTGCCTGCTGCGGTCTGCTCCTCCCCGTCGTCGCTCGTCTGGCTGCCGCAGCCTGCGCAGAGCGCCATGGATGCTGCGAGCAGCGCCGCTAAAACACGTTTTTTCATCGGTCTCCTCCTTAAAATTTGCCTGTTTCCTCAGTTCGCGCTCGACATCACGCCGCGCGTTGCCCACTCGTAATTGTTGTATGCGGTCAGCAGGTCGGTACGCGCGTTTTCCGCCGTCTCCTGCGCGGTCATGTACGTGTCCTGCGCCTCTTCGTATTTCAGCCGCGAGATCATGCCGCGCTTGTATTGCAGCTCGGAGACCGCGAAGGTCTTCTGCGCCTGTGTCAGGTCGCCCTGCGCGGCGGTCATGGCGGTGACCTTCTCCTGCATGGTCTTGTACAGCTTGCGGAACGAGCTCTTTACGCTCTCCTCGGTCGCGTCGCGCTGAATCTTCGCCGCCTCATAGGCGTGCAGATTGTTGGTGACGTCGTTCTCGTAGTCGTCGGACGCCTTGCGGACGCTGTCACCGGCGGACCAGATGGAATAGCTGTTCTCGAGCGCGGATGCGAGATCCTTCTCGTAGTTGACAGCGGCAAGCTGCTCATTTGTCACGCCCGGCAGCGCCTCGATGGTGATCTCGGTGCCGGTCGGGTAGCCGCACTGGATGGCGAGCGTGTTCCTGAGGCTGTCCGCCGAGGTCTGTGCGCTCTTCTGCTGCGCCGCGAGCAGCTCACGCTGGCTCTGCAGGCCGGAGAGCGTGTTCCTCGTGGCGATGCCGAGGGCGACCTGCTTTTTCGTCTGCGCGATGGTGCGGTCGAGCTGCTGCAGGCTGCGCTCGGTCTGCGCGAGCGAATACTGCATGGACGCGAGCGAGATGTAATTGTTCTCGGCCGACATGCAGATGGTGTCCGCGTTGTTCTGCATCTGGCGGCGCGTCGAGTTGACCGTCTTTTTCTGCTCGTCCTTTGCGTCGTCCTCGTCGTCGTCGAGATCGTTATACTGCCGATAAAGGCTCTCGCGCTGCGCCTGCAGCACATTGATCTGCGCGTTGATCGATTTGAGCAGCGCCGTGTCCGTGATGTCATCCCGCGACTTCTTCAGCTCGCTGATCTGCCGGTCATAGGCGTCGATCTGCTGCGACAGATTGAAATACTTGTTGATGTACTGGTCGGAAACGTCGGTCTTTTCCGCGCTCTCCACCGTCTGCTGATACGAGCGGATGGAAACGTTTCCCTCGCGCACGGTCTTTTCGAGCGTGTCGAAGGTCAGCTTGACCGGCGCTTTCACCTCGGTCTGCGCCGTGGTCGTGGTCTGTGCGGGCTTCGCGGCGTCCGCGGCGTAAGCCGGGGCGCACATGCCGCACAGCAGAGCCGCGCAAAGTCCTGCGGCAGCTGCTCTTTTCATATATGTATCAACCTTTCTTAAATAGCGAAATGGGATTTATTATTAAATGTTAAACACCGGTCGGGAGCGTCAGCACGCCCTGCTCGGCCCACTGGCACGCCGTGTAGCACTGCGCTACCTTGAGCTGCGCCAGCTTGACGTTGATTTCAGCCGAGGCCACGCTGTCCTTCGCGGACTGGTAGCCCAGCCGGCTCATCGTGCCGAGCTTATACTTGACGGAGGCCAGACGGAGATCGTCCTGCGCCTGCGTCAGCGCGTTCTTCGCCGCCGTGAGCGACACGCGGCTGTCCTTCATGTTCTGAATGACCGTGGCATAGGCCGCTTCGACCGACTCCTGCGTCACCGCAAGCTGATCCTCCGCCGCCTTCACGGCTTCCGCCGTGCCTGAAACGTCCTTGTCGTAGACGTTCTGCGCCGCACGCAGCGACACGCGCCTGCTCCAGATGTCGAAGCTGTTCTTTTTCGCGTTCTCGAGGCCGGTTTTCGCATTGATCCGGTCAAGCTCGCCTTCATAGGGCATGACGAGCGTGGACGGCTCGACGAGCGTATCCGCGTCCAGTCCGCACAGCTGCGACAGCGACAGACCGATCTGCTCGCGCATATTGGCGAGCGTCTGCTGCGAATTGACCAGCTGCACGCGCTGGTTCTCCACCGTGTCGAGCTGGAGCTGACCGATCATGCCGCGGCTGCGCTGCACCTTCATCACCGCGAGATTGCGGTCGAGGGTCGCGATGCCGTTTTTCAGGCTCTCCATCTGGCAGTCCAGCGTTTCCATGGTATAGAGCAGGTTCTGCGCCGCCATCGCCATCTGATTGGCGATGCTGTCCGCCTGGCGGCGCAGCTGATACGCCTGATCGTCGAGCTGCGAGAGCATCGCGAGCGCACTCTGATACTGCACGCTCACCGACAGGTTCATGTTCTCCGCATTGCCGCGCAGCGCGATGATCTGCGCCTCGTAGGCCTTTTTCGTGTCCCCGTCCAGCGTTCCGGTCTCCAGGATCTTCTCGAGCGTGTCCGCCAACTTGCTATATGCCGCGCCGGGACTGACCGTGCTCCCCATCGACGACGAACCGCCCGTCGCGCCCTCGATAGCGGAGGCGTTCCTGCGCAGGATGCGCACTGTGCTGTTATCCTCCTGCACCGCCTTTTTCACGGCCAGCACGCCCATCTGCCGGACCTTGAGCGCGGGCGCCTCCGCGCCGATGCCGGCAGGCGTCTGCCCCGCCGCCGTCTCCCCGGCCGCGAGCGCCGGTACGGCCGACCCTGCGAGCAGGGTGCAGGCGAGCAGTGCGCTGATGACTTTTCGTTTCATATAAATACCTTGTCTCTCCTCTCGCTTGCGGAGAACGCGCGCCCCCGAGCGTACTCTTGCAATATTAAAGCAGTTCTCTCGTGATGATGCTCGTGTGGATATATTCTATGCTCCGGCGCGGCGATTCGCCCGTGCGCAGCGTGTGCGCGAGCACCTCGATCGCGCGCGTGGTCTGCGCGGAGAAGTCCTGGTCGATGATGAAGTCCAGTCTCCCCTCCTCGAGGTATTTGCGCGCATAGGGCGTCAGGTCATGGCAGATCACATGGATACGGCGCGCCGGCCTGACACGCTCGAGCGCGTCCATGCAGCCGCGCACGGACTCATTCGCCATGTAGATGCCGCGCAGCCGCGGATGACCCTTCGCGTAGTACAGCACGCCGTCATAGGTCAGCTCGTACTTTTCGACGCTCTCGATGACGTTCACGACCACGTCGTCGCCGCGCAGCTCGTGCAGCCGGTCGAGAAAACCGCGCACGCGCAGGTCATGCGCCGCAAACTCGCGGTTGCCCGTAACGACGAGGATCTCGCCGCCCTCCGCATAGGGCGCGATCAGTCCCGCCGCGACGCGGCCCGACTTTACCATATCCTGACCGATGTGATACAGGCGGCGGCTCTGGCAGACATCCGAGTCGCAGGTCACGACCGGCACGCCGGAGGCGACCAGACGGTCGATCTCCTCGCGCATGACGAGCGTGTCGGGCGCAGTGACGATCAGGCCGTCGATACCGCGCTCCTCCATGCGGCCGATCGCCTCGAAGTACGAGCGCGGAGAACGGTTCTTCAGCTCCTCGACCAGCACGGTGATGTCGTTCAGGCCGCGGTTGTGCACCGCGGTGCGGATGCCGTCGCGCATGCGGCGGATGAAGAACGCATCCCAGCTCGGCAGGATGACGCCGATGCGGTACACGCCGCGGCCCGCCCGGGCCGCCTGCCGCTGCGTCGGTGTTTTGTAGCCGTATTCGCTGATCAGCTTCTGAATGCGCTCGCGCACCTCGGGCGAGACGTTCGGACGGCCGTTTACCACGCGGTCTACCGTTCCGCGCGATACGCCGCACTGATCCGCGATCCACTGTGCAGTTACCTTCATAGCAGGATTCTCCCTTTTACTCTCTCGTGCATTTTTTGTTCACAGCACGAAATCACGGTAAATTGTGCATTTTAGTTCACGATTGCACGGTTTATTCTATCATACCAGACAAAGCTTCACAAGCAATTCTGTGCATTTTAGACACTGCGCGCGAATTTGTCGCATTCGGTTGTGCATTTTTTGTTTTTGCACAACGCACGGCCTTTTTGCACGTTTTTGCACGTGATTTCCTGCACTTTTCACCAAACAGACATGCAAAAATTGGGCGGTACGCTAAAAATGAAATCCCCACTTGAAGCACGATGGCAAGTGGGATATAATAAAGTTATCCAAGGGGAGAGCTGCGGAATGCGGTCTGCGCTGTGCAGACTGACCATCCGGAGCCTCGACCTACTGAAAAGGAGAGAATTACAATGGGCATTCTGAAAATCGGCGTAGTTGGCT
>ERZ834382.2398-NODE-2398-length-13193-cov-7.022226_pt1 | contig 13193 bp, 10 predicted proteins | sample MGYA00519692_ERZ834382 | MGnify/ENA primary metagenome ERZ834382 (study PRJEB31850, sample SAMEA3708751) | human gut metagenome | biome: human gut; feature: human-associated habitat; material: faeces | place: China | collected 2014 ...
TAAATGATGGCGATATTTCCATATTATCTGCTTCTTGTGTGATTAAAGATATTACGTTTGACATTTATATTGAAGCTTTAACTGATTGTGAGCTTATTCAAATCTTGCCTTGTGCTTTTGCCAAAGTCATGAATGAAAATATCCATCTTGAAGCTATCACTTATAAACTTGCTACTAAACGGTTATGCACTGTAACATGGGCTATGCAACAGATGATGTTCACCAGTTTTGATAAAAGACTTGCCGAGTTTTTACTCAATGAAAGTCATACTACTAATTCTGATGAAATCAATATGACTCATGAACAAATAGCCAAATTAATAGGTTCAGCTCGTGAAGTAGTAACGCGTATGCTCAAATATTTTTCTACAGAAGGATATGTAGAACTCACTCGTGGAAAAGTAAAAATCATAAATAAACAAGCACTAGAAAAACTCTAATTTCTAAAATATAAAAACCTCCTGTCATAAAATTATGCTACAGGAGGTTTTTTTCATGATATCTTAATTCAAATTTTTCCAGACAGTCAATTGATTTTTATTATTTATATACTTATATTCAGCACCATCCATAATTGTAGTATATAAAAAAATCCCTAGTCCACCAATTGGCTGCTCCTCTAAAGATGTTATTTTATTATGTTCACTTAATTCTAATAAAGGATTATATGGTATTCCTTCATCATAAAAAGTAAAACGTAGCTGTTTCATTTCTATTACATACTCAACAGTAATATATAATGAACCCACAGTATTAGGATATGCATATTCAATAATGTTAACTAAAATTTCTTCTGTACATAATTCTAATCGTCGTTGCTGTTTAGCATCATGAACAAATAATTTAATCTCATTACGAATATCATTTAACATTGTAGGCAAACTTGTTAAATTTGCAGGATATTTTTGCATTTGTAACAAATTAAAATCACACTCTCACAAAATATTTTATCAAAAATTTATTATATGAGTTGTTTTTCATTACTTAAAATTGTAAATAAAACATCTAAGCCTGACTCTTCCAATATTTCTTTAACTAAACCATTAATATTAACTAAACAAAACTTTTTATTTTCTTTCTGCGCTTTTTTTGCTAAACGTAATAATACTCTTAATCCGGCACTAGAAATATATTCTAAGTCTTCTAAATCCAATGCTAATTTTATACAACTATCTAATATTTCTTTTGCCTTATTTTCTGCAATATTAGCAGTTATTGTATCTATACGCCCACAAATAGTCAAAACTTGCCAGTCATTAACTATTTTATCTTTAAATTGAATATTATCATTTTCCATTATGTTTATCTCCTAAATCTAAATAATTTAATTTTATAGCTAACATAGTAATATCATCAGATTGATACATACCTTGAACAAACTCATCTATTGAAAGCTTTACATCTCTCAATATATCTTGACAAGAAGATTTTTGATTTATTTTATTTAAATTACTATATAAGCGTTCAATCGAATACAATTTTTTTTCTTTATTTATAGCTTCTGTTACACCATCAGTATATAAAAATAATTCGTCACCTTGTTTTAAATATACTTCTTGTTGTTTAAATTGTGCTTCTTCATTAATGCCTAATACACAATTTTTTTCTACTGGTAAATATTCAAAAGTTGAGTCATCTTTATGCTTATGACGTATCATCGGTGGTGTATGACCTGCATTAACATAAATGAATTTACCTGTTTTTAAATCCAACATTCCCATAAAAACAGTAACAAACATCATTTCTTCATTATTTTCGCATAATTGTCTATTAGCACATTGAACTACTGCCGAAAAATCATCTGGTGATGTCATACTCATAGCAAAATTTTTCAGAATGGTTTTAGTAATAACCATGAACATTGCGGCTGGAATACCTTTATCTGATACATCTGCTATGGTAATTACAAGATGATTTTCATCTAAAAGATAAAAATCATAAAAATCTCCACCCACTTCTTTAGCAGGATACATCACAGCATAAATATCAAAGTCTTTTCTATCTGGATATGGTGGAAATATACATGGTAGCATATTTTTTTGTATATTTGTAGCAACGTTTAATTCAGTAGCAATTCGTTCTTTTTCAGCTGTAATTTGCTCTAAATTTTTTATATATGTTTGCAATTCTGTTGTCATTGCATTAAAAGAAATAGCTAAACTTTCAATCTCATCTCCAGTGTGTATATTTAATTTTCCATTAAAATTGCCCATAGCAATTTGTTGTACACCTTTAGATAATTGTCGTATTGGTTTTGTCAAATAATCAGCTAGACTCCATCCAATATACGTAATAAAAAATAATAATATACTAATTGATATTATCATACCTATTACTGTCATCTTCGTTTTTTCTGACAAATTATCCATATATTCTGTAGCAATATTAATAATATTTTCATGAGTTTCTTTGGCTGGAGCTATTACTGTATCTACTTCCATAGCTGTAACAAAATACCAATCTGTATTTTTCATTGGAGCATATGCTAAATAATAGTCTTTTCCATCAATATTAGCTTCTGTAAGACCAGCCTTCTCATTAATTATTTTTTGCACAGCATCTGCTAAAGATATATTTGTAGATTGTCTTAAATCTTTTATATTATTTATGCCTGTAATTAAATCTCCTGTAGTATGAGGAGAAGCTATTATTTGCCCTTGTTTATTTATAACAAAACCAAATCCATTATCACCTATTTTAGTATTTAGAATAATCTCATTTATATTATCTAAAAAAGTCCCCATACCAACTACACCAGCAAACTGTCCATTTGCATAATAAGGAGTAGCACAAATAATACATGGTCCACCACCCAAGGCATCAATTACAATATCTGTAAATATTGTTTTATCTTCTTTTTTAGCTTGTATATACCAAGGTCTTGATGTTGCATTATAAAAATCTGGTTTTATATCAGAATTTTGAAATTTTCGTCCAGCAAAACGATCAACCATAATAGTAAAACCATTTTTAGATGCAACATAAGAGGAAATTATTACATTGCTATTTGTATTTATTTGTATTAAAAAATCTTGTATATTAGCTGTTAAGCCTATTTCTTGTCGTAAAATTGGTGATGATTTATCTACAACCTCTGATGAAAACAATAATTGTGCTGTAATTTTATCAATATCATTTTTACTTGGCCCAAAAATATTTCGACTATGATATTCTTCTGGATTTGAAGCTATATTTGTCATCATATTTGATAAAATAATCACATCTTTTTTTACTTTTCCCAAATTCTCATCTAGTTCATTTGCTTTATCAATAGCTGTTTGTTCTAATGCTAATTTAGCTCTTTGTATTAAAGCCTCTTGGCTATTTTCTGCTGCTTGGAAAATAATCTCATTACCAATAGACAAAGTCAATTCTCTTGTATCATAAATAGCTTTAAAAGCAATTAAACTGGTCAAAATAATAGATAATAAACAACTAGATAACAATACAGTGAGAATTCGTTTACGTATACTTATTGATTTTTTTATTTTTGATTTAAAATGCAACTTAATCACCAACTAAGCTTCATTCATAAATTTTTTTAAGCTTCCAATAGCACGAAAAAGTATTATCCCTACATTAGCAGGAGAAATATCCATAATATCGGCTATTTCTTTATTAGATAAATCAGACCAATATTTTAACTCTAAAATATATCTATCTCTTTCTTTTAAACTTTCCATAGCTTTTAATAATTCTTGTTTTCTTTCGTTTATTAATAATTTGGCTTCAGGCTCTTCATGATGCGGTATAGCTGGATCAAAAAAATCTTCCCATGTATTTTCTTTACGATTTTGTATTTTTCTTAAATAATCAGTAGATTGATTAATAGCTATTCGAAAAAGCCATGTAGAGAATGAACCTCGTTGACCATTATATTTTGATAAATTATTAAACACTTTAATAAAAACTTCACTTATGACATCATCTGTACTTGTCGTGTCTTTTAAACGTGCAAATAAAAAATTATAAACACGAGGAAAATAGTAATCATATAATTCATTAAAAGCTTCTATATCGTCTACAGCCTTAATAGCTAAATCATTATAATAATTATTATCCATTGTTAATTGCATATATTATAAAATTATCTCCTTTTCAAATTAAACAAGTTGACGTTTTACTAATTTAGCGAAAATACCATTTTGTGCTACTAATTTTTCAAAATTTCCTTCTTCTGCTATAGTGCCATTATCCAAAACAAGAATACGATCTGCATTGCGAATTGTTGAAAGACGATGTGCCACGATAATACGTGTAGCACGCAATTTATTTAAACTCTCTGTAACAATTGCTTGTGTACGATTATCTAAAGCACTTGTTGCTTCATCAAAAATAATAATAGATGGACGTGCCGCCAAAGCACGAGCAATCAATAAACGTTGACGTTGTCCCCCTGAAATGTTGCTACTGCCTTCACTAATAACAGTTTGCATTCCCATAGGCATTTCACGAATATCATCTGCTATACCCGCAGCTTCTGCTGCTGCCCAAGCTTCTTTTTGAGTTAAAGATGATGTTCCTACAATATTTGTAAAAATATCACCTGTCATTAACTGCCCATTTTGTAGAACAACACCCATTTGACTACGTACAGAAGGAAGACTTAATTCGGCTAAATCTTGCCCATCATAATATATCGCTCCCAATTTAGGCTTTTCAAAACCTAACAGTAAACGAATTAAAGTTGATTTTCCACAACCAGATTTACCAACTATAGCTAATGTTTCTCCTGCTGAAACTCGAAAACTAATATCATTTAAAATATTAGGTCCATCTTCATTATAAGCAAATGTTAAATGATTTACCTCTATTGCTCCTGATAAAATTTCTGCATCTACTTTATCATCAGTACTTTCAGGTTCTTCATTAAGTATAGGACGCAAATTCTCTATATGTGGTTGAATACTAAAAAAAGTACCCACAAGAGGAATAGCTGCATTTAATGTTCCATTGAAGCTAGCATAAGCAGCTGAAAAAGCTATAAACTCTGCATAACTTATACCTAAGGTTACCGTTCCATCACTATTTGTCGTTTGCATGCCATATATCGTAATATAATACAACAACATTGTAAGAATAAATGGCTGTATCGCACTGATAATCATATTGTAATTATTTTGCCAGCGCAATTTTAAGTTCCATTTCCATTCTTCACCGAAAACTTTGCTCCAAAGGTAAAAAGCTTGTTCTTCAGCTCCTTGAACACGAAACTTAGATAGACCTGTAAATATCTGTTGAACTATACTAGCAGTTTTATTATTAGCCGATACTAAATTACGTTGAAAATTAATTACTCGACGATAAATAAATGCGCTTATAAAGCAATAAATCACCCAAACACATAAAGCAGCTGCTGTTAATTTCAGGCTATAATAACACATTAAAAATAGACTCCAAAAAGAGAATATAAAATTAAAGACAGTACTTACAAATTCTCCACTGACTACAGATTTTATAGAATCTATTCCTTGCATACGTTGAGCTAATTCTCCACTAGAATACTTACGAAAAAATGTCGATGGTAATGATAACAATCTATTCCATAAAGCCGCTTCTGTTGCCATATCAATATGAGTAGTTATTCTTAAAACAGCTACTGAACGCACTATACTAATAGCTGCCATCGAAAAGCTCGTTACCATCATCACTTGAGTTACTGTTGCCAATCCTTGTCTATCTTGAATTGGTAATATATCCTGAAAAATAGTTTCCGTAATAATAGGTGTAACTAGTGGTATAATGCCAGCTATAAAACTGCTTAAAATTATTGTTCTATAATCAACTTTCCAACATTGATTAAACATAAATTTCATCAAATCTATAACTTTTAATTTACGTGAAGGAAATCCTGCATAACATGCAAAACCATCTTTATCTAATAATTGATTTGTTTCTTCATTCAATAAAATTCCATCTGGATAACTCTTAGTAAAAATATAATATTTTCCTAATTTCATAGGAATAATCGCTGCTAATTCTTTATCTTCGCCATAATATCCTAAAAATACACCGCTGTCTTTTTTATACCAATCATCAACAAAATTAACCAATCGCATCTGCATATTTCCTTTTTGCATCAAGCGACGAATTATTTGTAATTGGTCAAGCTTACGAACAATATCTGGTGATAAATGAATATTTTTTGTAGACATGGATAACGCTATTGCCAATTTATGCACAATAAAATTAGCTTCTTCCAAAGTATCAGTTTGCGATACTTCTGTATATGTTAATTTATTTGTACCTAATAAATTCTCTATAGATTCATCTATTAATTGTCGTTTATATTGCTGTTGAATTTCTAATCTATTAGATAATTTCTTTTCTTCTGCTTGAAATTTTGTACCTAATAACATAGAAAATATTTGTTCATTTTCTAAAAAATTATCTAATAAACTTTGCTTATCTGTGCATGAATTTAATACAGTACCTCTTAGCCAATGTATTAAAACATCATCACCTCTATCAGCTAATAAACGAAGCCATGGTAATTCCACAAGTTTTCTAAACCAAATTTGCATTAAAGGCAAAAGTTTCTCTGTTTTGGCTTCATCAAATTTAATAACATCTAATTCGGAATCTTCTACTGCATATATCAAAACATCCATCTGTTCAAACTCATCAAATGAAGGAAATGCAGCTTGCTGAGGTAATAAATCTAAAAGATAAGTTTGTCTATATGAAATTTTAGTATCTTTACGTGTAACAGCATAAATTTCACATGAACCTTCTATTAGCTGAACAAATACATTTTCATCTTTTAATAAATATCTCTGCCCTGCATTAAGTTTCACCATTAATACCTCCTTCATTATCTCGTTCTTTTATGAGTCGTTTATAAGCTCCATCATGTTGCATCATTTCTTTATGTGTTCCACGTTCAACAACATTTCCATGTGATAAAACAATTATTTCATCACAATCACGAATCGTTGATAATCTATGAGCTACAATCAAACATGCACAACCACGTTGACGGATATTTTTTAATACAATCTGCTCTGTAACAGGATCAAGTGCACTAGTTGCTTCATCTAAAACTAATAATGAAGGATTTTTTACTAAAGCTCTAGCAATTTCTAAACGCTGACGTTGTCCTCCACTAAAATTAAATCCACCTTCAGCAACCATATAATCATATCCACCTTCTAATTTGATAATATCATCATGAATACATGCATCTTTAGCCGCTTGTATAACATCACTTCTACGAATAGAATTATCAAATAAAGTAATATTTTCATATATTGTTCCTGTTAACTGAAATATGTCCTGGTCAACAGAAGATAATGAATTAGTAATTACATTACGTGGAATATCTCTTCTTTTCATATTATCAAACAATACTTCTCCAGACCATTCCTCATAAAGACCTGTTACGATTTTTGCTATTGTTGATTTACCACTTCCTGAAGCACCTATTACAGCTACCCAATGACCTGGTTTTAAGTGCAAAGAAAAATCATTTAATAACGCAGGCTCTAGAGGACTATAGCCAAAAGAAATATTTTTTAAAGTAAGTTCTCCTGAAAGTCGCTTTTTAGCAAAATCTAAATTATTTTCTTTAGGATAATTCAAATCATCTATTTTATATCGACGAACATCATCTAATCTTTGCATTTGCATTTCTGTCGTTTGCAAAGTATTACCTAATGCAATGATACGATTAAATGGTTCTTGGAAACTACTCATTAGTGATTGAAATGCTGTAAACATACCAGCAGTCATCAATCCATCCATGATAGAAAAACCACCTATTGTCATAATCAATGCTGTATTTATTCCAGATAATAATGTAGGCAATAATGATATTGTCATTGACCACAATTGTGCTTCTTGTGTTCCTGCTAAAACTTTTGTTTTATACCCAGCCCATTTAGCAAAAAAATCTTGTTCATTTCCATTAGCTTTTATGGTTTCTATCATCATCAAACCATTCATAGCTGTTCCATATTCTTTACCTGCATCTTGCTGAATTCTCATAGATAAATCTGTTAAATGACGTCTCATAACTAAAAACATTATAAGATTTACCATGCTAAAAGCGATACCTATAATGGTTAACGAAACACTATATTGTAATAATAACAATAAGTAAAACAATGCAATAAATAAATCAAGAACTACAGTAGCAGCTGAACTAGACAAGACACTTGCTATAGATTCATTAAAAGAAATACGAGAAGCAATTTCTGCTGCATATCGTTGTTGGAAAAATTGCATAGGTAGTTTTAATACATGCCAAAAAAAACTACTTGAATCAGCTAAAGTAACTTTACGTTGCCAATAAGTCAAAACTAATGCTCTAAGCCAAGACATAATACCTTCAATCAAGAAAGCTCCTGTCATCGCTAAACAAAGATTAAACATCCAATCTGGATGTTTTTGCGTTAAAATATCATCTATAAAAATCTGTTGAAATACAGGTGAAGCTAATCCTGGAATAATCATAAATAAACCCAGTATTAATACAAATATAGTTGCCCATTTGTCCTGTATTAATTTTTCAGAAATAGCCTTAAAAACATTATAACGATGTCCAGCTTTTTGAAAATCTTCATTCGGTATAATTTGTAATGATACACCTGTATATGATGTAATAAATTCTTCCCATGGAATAGTTCTTCGTCCCATAGCTGGATCATTAATATATGCAATATTATTTTTTATTCCTTCTAAAACTACAAAATGATTAAACTCCCAATGAATAATCAACGGAAAAGTTTTTTCTAGCAATAAGTCGGCAGACCAACGATAACCTCTTGCATCACATTTATGTTTACGAGCTGCCTTTAAAATAGAGCTAGCTTTACTACCATTACGGTCTACACCACATTCTTGTCTCATTTGTTCTAATGGAATCCACAAACCATAATAAGCTAATATCATGGCAAGTGAAGCAGCTCCACATTCAGTTGCTTCCATTTGTAATATTGTAGGAACTTTAACACGTTTATTTAGAACAGGTCTTGAATTCCACTGAAAAAGTTTTTTTATCATCTAGCTCACCTACTTCTTAACCATTGACTAAATTTATAAAAGACTTTTTCTATTGGTGGTACACGATCAATAATAATTGATCCTGTACAAAAACTTCCTGCTGTAATAGGTTTATGCTGACCTACAAAAGAAGTCCATAAATAACCTGATTCAGAATTTTCATCTTTTACCAAATCAAATTTTACTTCCATAACAGCGCCTCGTTCATTATTTAAAATATATTGTACTAATTGTTCATTACCCAATACTTTACTCATTGCTGTTGTTGAAGTAGGATATTGTGATACAGAACGAACTACTCCTAATAACCAACCAGATTGAGAAGTATCTACACCATTTGGCGCTAATTGAATAGACATACCTGTTTCAACTCGTTTTCCTTGTTCAACTGGAATATATAATACTCCAGATAATTCATCTCTATTTTGTGTACGACGAATTGAACAAATAGGTGTACCTACATTAATTATGCTTCCTGTTTCTACCATAACTTCATCAACAATACCATCATAATCACTATAAATATATTCATTAACTAACTCTTGAGTTTTTTTTGCATCATGCTCTGATGCTCTACTCATAGCATCGCGATCACTTTGAGAAAGAGCTATATTATATTGAGCCATACGCGTATCTGCATCTTGTACTGGCTGTTCCATACGAGCAATAAGATCACCTTTTTTTATTTTGCTTCCTGAATGTACATAAATTTGTTTAATTTTTCCATCAGAAATATGCGAAACATTTACAACACCTGCAGAATCCATAATCATTCCCATTCCATCTACTTTTACAGTAAATGCTCCAAATATAGACCACAAAACTACTGAAAATAACAATATACCAATAGCTATTAATGCCATCCAATTTATAGGGGTAGTTATCGGTAGTAAGGTATCTAATTTTTCTGGAGAACGAAGTTTATTTAAAGCTTCACGACTAAAAATTTTATTAATATCCATAATTATTCCTCATTATCCATAGTAATATCTACTTTTGTACCATCTTTTAAACCATTTGTATCAGAAGTAATAACTATATCGCCTTCAGATAATCCACTTATTATTTCAATATATTTTCCATCATTGACTCCAGTTACCACTTCACGACGTTGAATTGTATTATCTTCATTTAGAACAAATACACTATTTTGTTCTTGATTTAACATAGCTGTAAGTGGCACTGTCAAACATGTAAAATTTTGTTTTATTTGTAATGTCACATTGCGATAACTTTGTGGCTCTAATATATGCACACTATTATCTATTTCAAACAAAATTTTGCGCATACTAGCTGGTTCATTTAAATTAGGTGTAATATCTAAAATACGTGCAATAAATCTTTGTTGATTTCCTAAATTTCCTACTGCATAATCTGTATCATATGCTTTTTGTAAATCATTTTCTTGAAAAATAAGTTCTATTTCATCATTGATAGAAAATCTACTAATATCAGCATCATTAATAGTTTGACTAAAATAAAGTTTACTAAAATCACCAATTAAAGCAATTGGTGTTCCCATTGTCACATAAGAACCAGGTTGACGATATAATAACAATACCTCTCCATCAATAGGAGCAAGAATATTTTGTCTTGATTGCTGAATTAATAATTGTTCTTTTTGCATGCGTAAATTTTCTACATTAGCTATAGCAGCATTATATGCAGCTTCAACTTCATCTAATTTTTCTGCTGAAGTAGCATTCATACTCATCAATTGATTATAACGTTCATACGTATTTTTAGCTCTCTTTAATTCAACATTTGCTTTTGAAATATCACTATCTGCTTGACTAATTTTTAAAGGAATTTCTTCATTCACTAAGCTAAACATTAAATCTCCAGCTTGAACTGTACTATTGCGTTTTACATAAGCATTAGTAATTGTACCATCAATAAGTGCTACAGCATCTGCCATTTTATCTGAATACAATTTTATTGTATCCATATTTAACACAGGTTGAATATTTCTTGTTGTCGCTACTTGTCCTTTCAATGCAATATGCCTATTGTCCATTCTATTCGCTATAATATTTTCACCACGAGAATTCAAATATGCACCATAAAAAATAATACTGATAGACAATAATAATATAATAACTAAACCAATATAAAAATATTTTTTCATAAAAAAAATCACCTCGTAGTCTAAAATCATACAATAAAAATTTTTATCAAATATCTCTTTAACATAATAAATATTATGCATAATTTTATATAATTATACATTGTTTTAAAATTAAATTCATCTTATAAAAAAACTGTACCTCAGAAAATTGTTTTTATCTCCAAATTTCAAGGTGCAGTTTTTTATTTTCTCTTTTTTTCTATATATATTTATTCTTTTATTACAATTTATAACTACTTCCTCACCATATTCTTTTTGTTATTTTTAAACATTTTTTCTCTAATTTATCCATATTAGTTCCATCAATTTCTCCTAGTATTTTATCTAATTATTCATCGTCTAACTCTTTATCTTCCATTTCTTTATATTTTTTACTACTTCTTTTTTAACGTCTTTATTATCACTAATTTTTTAATACTTCTACAAATTTTTCCAATATCATTTTTATTTTCTCTTCTCCATTTTTCTTTTTATACGTTTATTTTTCCTTTTTAATTACATTTTATTTATAAAAAAATTTTTACTCAATATGTAATAACTTCCAAACTTATGCGTATAAAGAATATAAAAATTAACGAATTAAACTTAACGGAGGTTATCACTATGTTAGACAAAAAAAATTTACTATCAGATGAAATGTTAGATTCTGTTGTTGGTGGTTTTAATGTTTACTGCACTATGGCTGTGGCAGAACCTGGTACACCACATGCTGGTCAAGCATATGTAAAAATGAGAATATCTGATGCTGATAAAGCTGCTGGCTACCATGTACCATCTCAATTTGGTCAAGATAAATGGGATTTATTCATGCAAAAATATGGTTCACAAGTAACTTTAATTGATGAAAAAACTGGTAAACCTTTCACTCCTGATTGGAATTATCAAGGTTAAAAAATTTTTATTTAATCTGTAATAACTTCTAAATTCATACGTATAAAGAATATAAAAATTAACGGAGGTTATCAATATGTTAGACGAAAAAAATTTATTATCAGATGAAATGCTAGATTCTATTGTTGGTGGTTTTAATGTTTACTGTACTATGGCTGTGGCAGAACCTGGTACACCACGTGCTGGTCAAGCATATGTAAAAATGAGAATATCTGATGCTGATAAAGCTGCTGGCTACCATGTACCATCTCAATTTGGTCAAGATAAATGGGATTTATTCATGCAAAAATATGGTTCACAAGTAACTTTAATTGACGAAAAAACTGGTAAACCTTTCACTCCTGACTGGAATTATCAAGGTTAAAAAAATTTTTTATTTAATTTGTAATAAATGCAAAACTCATACGTATAAAAGATATAGAAAATAATATTTTAAAATACTAGAAAGAAGGTTTTATTTATGAATGAAGAAAAATTATTAACTATTGAAAAACTTTTTAAACATGTACAAGAAGATAAATCATTTTCTCAAAAACTTACTCAACAAAATAATCTAGAAGATTGTATTTCATTTTTAAAAGAAGCAGGTTATGATATTGATGCTAATACTATTTTAACACTTGGTAATATTTGTATACATGAATATATTTCTAATAACAATGAAGAAGTTCCTGATGAAATTTTAGACCAAGTTGTTGGCGGTAACGCTTTTACAGATTTCCTTAAAGGTTTCTGCTATGGATTTACCCATCCTATCTCTTCTCTATCACATTTATTTACCCCTAAAGGTCGCAAAGATTTAGCAAAAAAAGTAGAACAATACGATTTTGCTGAGTTTGGCGATTCTATTGTTGGAAAACTAGTTTAATATATTTATTACACTTAATTACAGTTATTAAAGATAAGAAAAATAAATATATTTTTACTACGTATAAACACTAGAAAACAATTTAATTTATAAACAAATTTAATTACATTTTATTTATAAAAAAATTTTTATTCACTATGTAATAAATTTAAAACTCATACGTATAAAGAATATAAAGATTAACGAATTAAGCTTAACGGAGGATGTTATCATGTTAGACGAAAAAAATTTGTTATCAGATGAAATGTTAGATTCTATTGTTGGTGGTTTTAATGTTTACTGTACTATGGCTGTGGCAGAACC
>ERZ834382.2399-NODE-2399-length-13191-cov-3.310901_pt1 | contig 13191 bp, 5 predicted proteins | sample MGYA00519692_ERZ834382 | MGnify/ENA primary metagenome ERZ834382 (study PRJEB31850, sample SAMEA3708751) | human gut metagenome | biome: human gut; feature: human-associated habitat; material: faeces | place: China | collected 2014 ...
AACAAGTCACTTTGTATCACACCCACCCCTTAGGTGGGGTCACACCTGCCGCAGTTCACCATATACACCGTATATTAGATATTAAATATATAATTATTCTATGATAAATTATATAAAAATTTTATTTATTTTGCTTGATACTAATATTCCCCCCAGATTTATTGTACTTTTTCAATTTAAATAATTGCAGCAAAATTTTAAATCATTATTGATTTATTGTCTTCCGTATGTTATATTAAATAGAAGTTTATAGGAAATATAACCAAATTTATATAAGGAGTGTTATCAATGAGATATGTAATCGGTGTAGACATCGGCACAAGCGGAACTAAAACCGTTTTATTTGATGAAAAAGGAAACGCTGTATCCAGCTTTTTGGTGGAGTATCCTCTTTATCAACCCAAAATCGGCTGGGCGGAACAAGACCCCGAGGACTGGTGGAACGCTACATATACAAGTATAAACAATGTTATAAAACAATCGGGCGTTAACCCTGCAGATATAAAAGGAATAGGTCTTTCCGGACAGATGCACGGACTTGTTATGCTTGACAAAGACGGAAACGTTCTGAGAAAATCAATTATTTGGTGCGACCAAAGAACCACAGCAGAAGCAGACGAGCTGACAGAGAAAGTCGGAAAGGAACGTCTCGTAGAAATCACCGGCAATCCGGCACTGACAGGATTCACTGCTGCTAAGATACTTTGGGTGCAAAAGAATGAGCCTGAACTCTATGCCAAAACTGCAAAAATTTTACTTCCTAAGGACTATATACGCTATAAGCTCACCGGCGAATACGCTACTGAAGTATCAGACGCCAGCGGTATGCAGCTTATGGATATCAAAAACCGCTGTTGGTCCGACGAAGTTTTGGAAAAACTCAATATAGAAAAAAATCTGCTTGGAAAAATGTATGAATCATGCGAGGTAACAGGCAAAGTTCATCAGGAAGCGGCAAAACTCACCGGACTTAACGAGGGAACTATCGTTGTCGGCGGCGCCGGAGACCAGGCTGCCGGAGCTGTAGGAAACGGAATTGTTAAAACAGGTATTGTTTCCTCCACTATAGGAACATCCGGAGTTGTTTTTGCGCATATGGACAATATTCAAATTGATAAAGAAGGCAGAGTGCACACTCTATGCCATGCAGTGCCCGGAAAGTGGCATGTTATGGGAGTAACCCAGGGCGCCGGTTTATCGCTAAAATGGTACAGGGATAATTTCTGCCATGCTGAAATGGACGCAGCGGACGGCATGGGGGTTGATCCATACTATCTAATGGATAAGCAGGCAGAAAAAATCGCGCCGGGCTGTGAAGGACTTATCTACCTTCCGTATTTGATGGGTGAAAGAAGCCCTCACAATGACCCAAATGCAAAAGGCGTATTTTTTGGGCTTTCAGCAAAGCACACAAAATATGATATGCTCAGAGCTGTCATGGAAGGCGTATCATACAGCCTGAATGACTGCATGTCTGTTATAAAAGAAATGGGCATAGATGCGTCTGAAGTACGTGCCTCAGGCGGCGGCGGAAAAAGCAAATTATGGAGACAAATGCAGGCTGACATGTTCGGCTGTGATATCAACACAATAAATGTGTCAGAAGGTCCGGCTTTGGGAGTTGCTCTTTTAGCAGCAGTAGGAGCCGGGATTTACAGTAGCGTTCCGGAAGCATGCGAAGCCGCAATCAGCGTTAAAGATACAATGAAACCGATTCAGGAAAATGTTGAGACCTACAAAAACTACTTCCCTGTCTACCAAAACATTTATAAGTCATTAAAACCGCAGTTTTCAGCTGCAGCAGATTTAAACAAATAATTCTGAAATAAAAAATGGCTGCCAAACTGGCAGCCGTTTTTTATGGTACAAACTACATTGAAAAGTTTACCCAGGACTGCGCGCCTAACGCGGTCTTTGTGCGACCTACCTAAGTAATCTTAAATTACCGGTTACGTTTGCGCAGTTCTATTATTTCCTGCTCTTCTGCAGAATGGTTATCTTTTTCGTGAAAAGAGCCGCTAGCTGCTGACTGCTTCAGCCATTTGTCCAGCAATGAGGTGGCTATATCATATTCACGGCAAATATCACATTTTCGTTTTCCATTATGGTATAGCTGAACTAACTATTGTTTGAATTCATCCGTATAGGATCGGAGCTTTCTTCTTTCAATCATCGTAGTTTCTTCTTTTATATTTTCTATTTTACATGACCTTAACTTTTTTGTTTCCTATCCATTATATTCAAATATGTCATTTAATATCTGTAACGATTTACTCCTAATCAGAAACAAATTTCTATTAAACAAATCTACACTCTGTCTTTCTTAATCCACAGTTTTTTTTTATAACATTTCTCGCTTATCAATTTAATCTATTGAACAGAACTTACATCATATTGCATATATTCCTCTCCGTCCAATGTCTTCCAGCGAAACACTCCGTCCTCAAAAATCATATAAGAAGTCTTACTGTTTTCTTTGGGTATAGATACGGAACCGGGATTCATATAAATATATCCGCCTTTATCCACACACTTTGGTACATGTGTATGACCGCAGAGCAAAAACTCTCCCTTTTTTAAATACGGCGGATTATCCTCTCCGAAATGGTGCCCATGAGCGGCATAAATTGTTGTTCCATCCACAGAAAGCAAAGCATACTCCGCCATTATTGGAAAATTTAAAACCATTTGGTCGACTTCGGTGTCACAATTTCCCCGAACGCACAGCAAATTTTCTGACACGCCGTTAAGCATAGCGATAACGAGTTTTGGGTCATAACCTTTAGGAAGGTCATTTCTGGGGCCATGGTATAGAATATCTCCCAGGAGCAAAAGCCTATCGGCTTCCTCTCTGTCAAAGGCTTTCAGGAGCTTACTGCAATAATATTCAGAACCATGAATATCGCTGGCTATCATTAGTTTCATATATATCAAACCTTTCTGTTTTTATATTTTAAAATAATCTTTAAAACATTTTAGCACAAAGGGTTTAAAAATACAAGAATTAAAGTGCTAACGATTAATTTTTAGTCAACAGCTTTAGTCATCAGCTAAAAACACAATGTTTTAACGAACTTCGGTAGGGCGGCAGAGCCGCCGCGTTAGGTGAGTTATCATCGCACGCTTGCGTGCATATACTATTTTACTGTTTTACTATTTTATATTAACTTTTATTTTTTGCATATACCGCGACTGCGCGCCTTACGCAGCGTACTTCGTACGCACATCACAACTAAGTCTGATTATTGACATTGTAGGTATATCAATACAAGTCAATTTGTATTACACACACTTTAAAAAAGTGTGGTCACAGCTCTACCGATGCTTGCAATAAACCTAAAATATTTATATCTAATTTTTGTTCATAGGTATATTAGGATTGTATTCAAATAAGTCGCTTGGTTTACACTTTAGTATTTGACACATTGCATCTATGTTGCTGTATTTTATGGATTTTGTCTCGTTATTCACCATCTTACTAAAGTTTTGATAACTCATGCCTAATTGCTTATACAACCAATATTTTGTATGTCCGCAATTTGTAAATTTTAAACTATTTAGGTTCAAAGAAATAAATCAACTTTCCTATGCAATAAAAATGGTTGTTTTAACGAACTTCGGTAGGCTTGCGATAGCAAGCTCGTTAGGTGAGTTATCATCGCACGCTTGCGTGCATATACTATTTTACTTTTTTATATTAACTTTTATTTTTAATATATACCGCGACTGCGCGCCTTACGCGGCAGATTTCATCTGCATTGAGTATACATATTAATGACATTGTAGGTACAGCAAAATAAGTTAATACGTATAACACACACCTTTCAGGTGTGGTCACACCTACCGAAGCTTGCCGCATCATTGGCTATTTATTTTTTAACTTGTTAATAAAACCTATAATCAACAATATACTGCTCTCGTCAAGTCCGTTTAATTCTTTTATTGCTTTTTGCATTAATATTGGATATTCCATTTCTTCATCAAAAAACTCCTTCGGTGTTAATCCAAAATATTCGCAGATATATACAAATTCTTTTATAGACGGTAAAGTATAACCGGAGGTTATTTTATTTATATATCCCTCACAATGCCATAATTCAAAACTTAATTGCCGCTCAGATAAATTTTTCTCTATTCGCAACTTGGTTATTCTATCTCTTAAAAATTTTTCATAATCCTTATTTCCCTCATACATGGCAATACCTCAAAACTATTTTATATTTTTGTCTCACATAATCATAATACAAAAATATAATCAATATATAGACTATTACATTAGATAACCTATAAGTCTATACATTCGGAATTTTCATCTGTAATCCAAATAAAACTGTACAGTTTTAAGGATTATAAAAAATATAAAACTTCTATAACAAAAAATTTATTTATTATAAAAAATCACAGCATAAAAAAATGACCCGATATATCGGGTCATTTTTATTATAACTAACTATTTCGTATAGTGAACCGGAGTCCAATCCCCAACATAATCCTCAACGGTTGGAATTTTTTCTGCCACTCCGTTTGGATTATCAGTGCCAACTGTCAAATCAGTTGTCTCACCTGCATTGTGAACATAGTTTATGAACACTCTAGATAAACTTAATTCACCGCCCATGGTAGCCCAGCTGCCAGGTTTTTCCACTCCGTCAAGAGTCGTGTTATTAAAGAACATTGCTGAATTCGCTCCGCCCCAGTTTCTTCCAAAATCACCTTTTGCAAATTTCATACCAGGCATACTATTCTTCTTAATAGTACAATTATTAAAGAAATATCCCGGATCCGTTACTGATGATGTCTTAGAAGCCGCAATATGACCTCCGCTCTCAACATCTGAATATCCATACCAAACAAGGTCGCAGTTATCAAACGCCACACTGTTTCCGCCGAATATATAATCTGTGTTTCCATAGATTTCACATTCTTTGAAATATCCTGTGGAGCCTGTATACAAAGTATCCTGACTTGATACTATTTTACAACGGTAGAATTCCGAGTTCATGCCCTCAGTAGCTACCGCTGCAGCTCTTTCGGTTGAATTCTTGGTGGTAACGTCAACGCCGGCTTTTCTCTCAAACATCTTTTCATTCATCTCAACACCGTCTGCCAATTCTTCTTCTGTTACATACTGGTTGAACGTGTTCTCAAAATCAATGTTCTCAGCCAGGAATCCTGAACCCTTATCTGTTATATAAAGGGTTGGACCCCACTTTGAAGCTACACCCTTAGAAATCTTTGCCGCAGCATAGTCAGCATTATAGAATCCGCCGTTTAATGAATAATAAACATATCCTATACCGTAATAACTTGTGATAATCGGTCTGTTTGATTCGTCAGCGCTCTTTAAAGTAATATTGCTTTGGTCGATAATAACCTGACCTTTATATGTTCCCGGGTCAATTACTATTGTAACCGGTTTGTCGCCTTTATCAGCCATCATGCGAACTGCAGAAACCGCTTCATTAACGGTTTTATACTCCTTGTCTGCACCTACGTATAATGTATCTGTATACGGAACATCCACGTCGTTCTTTATTAAAAGAACATTTTTACTTGGATTCTCTTCACCGCCCGGAAGCTCATAAGAAGTTGATAAGTTTGATATTGTATATCCTGACGGACCTTCCACTACTGTTACATCATAAACTTCGTTTGTTAATAGTTTTGCGGCAAATGTACCGTCGCTATTTACAGTAACTTCGTCATAAGGCGCTGCTTCGCCCTGTTTTGTGAACGCAATCTTAACAGCGTCAAAACCTGTGTATACTTCGTTCTGATTTCTCATATCATCAGAAAATGTTGTATAAAGTGTACCTGTAACCTCAACGTCTTCTATCTTAACAAATTTAATATCGTGAGACTGTTCATATCTGTTTTTGTTCACGGTAACTGTGTTTGTTAACGTTGTTGGACAAACGCTGTCTACTCCCTGAACAGATATACTATAGGTTTCGCCCTTTGTTAATGTTGCCTCATATGCTTCCGCATAATCAACTGTCACAACATCAGTGTTGTCATTAACATTTGTGAAAACTATTTTAGCAGCGCTCAGGTCAAGACCTGTGCTGTTTGTTACATTACCGGTAATTGTTTTATCAGGCGTCTCGTCGTAATATTCTATAAAGACAGCATATACGTTTTTATTTGAGCCGCCGCCGTAAGTGTAAACCGGTGACAAATCGTCTTTGCTAACATCAGCTGTAACGGTTGAAACTCCCTTATCACATACTGCCGAGCCTATAACATTACCGCTCTGCGAAATATACTGTGTTCTTCCTTCACCGCCGTTTCCGTCAAATACGACTGTTACCGTACAAGATGTTTCAGGAGTAATTTTAACATATCTGTTTGTTTGGTTTCCCGAGCCGGCTTTTAAAGATTTAGTAAAGTTATATTCCACTCCGTTAGTGTGTGTATACTTAACATTCTTGTTTCTTTCAAACACCTGATTAGGACCAACCTCTGCTACTCCTGCAGCAACGGCTTCCGCACCGTTATTTGCAGAATAAGCTTCTAACGCCTGACTTACTTCAGGGTCGTCAACTCTCCAAATAATATCATTAGGAAGGTTAGGATTAGGTGTAGCAGTTGAAACTGAAGGGCTTGCAGATGGCTCCGCAGGGGTCGCTGTCGGCTCTGACGGAGTCGCATATACAACGCTTACTGTTACATCCTGATCAGGCATAACAAACGATGCGTTAGAAACTGTGATATTGCTTCCGTCTTTTCCTGTAACTGTTATATTAGCCACATCGCCTGCATTATTTGGTTTTGTGTTAACAATTACTGTTGCACCGGTTAAAAATTCATACTCGTTCGGCTGTAATGTCGGAGCTGCTGTAGGATCTGCTGTTGGAGCCTCTGTTGGCGCAGCTGTTGCGCTTGGCTCTGCTGTCGGTGCTTCTGTTGGTGCAGCTGTCGCGCTCGGTTCTGCTGTCGGAACAGTTCCTGCTGTAGCTGTCGGCTCTGCCGGAGTGTCACCATCAGGTGTTACCGCAACTCTAACATAGTTGAACGGAATAGGCGAATAAATATATACGTCTGTACCTGCCGCAATAGCTCCTGCCGTTGTGCCTGATATTGTATTTTTTCCATCCTCTTCTGTGCTGGTTAATACTTCTTCATCTTCACCGTCTGCTCCGGCTTTTACATATACGCCTCCGTTTCCGTCAGCTCTCATTGTAAACGCTTCAACTGTAACTTTTCCTGTAACAGGCATTACAATTCTGATTGCTCTGTACGATGCGTCGCCGTCAGCAAATCCGCTTCCGCGCATTACTATATCATTGTTTAAACCAATCTTTATTGTATTCGATGAATCTGCAAATACCGTTAAACCTTCGTTGCTGAATATTTCGCCTACTGTTATTTCACTTCCTGTATTATTTTCAAATGTCCATTCATGAACACCATCTATAACATTCTTTACTATATTAGCAGAATATTCAGAATCTTCTGCCAGTACAGCTTCGCTGTCTGCTGTAACAGCTTTTGAAGTTTCTAATGTTCCTGTTCCGCCTTCTACATTCAAAACTGCTTTATGGCTAACAGGTTCAGGTTTTGGCGTTGCTGTCGCAGCAGCTTCACCGAATTGTGCATTTACTATTGTGTCTGACGCAGGCATTTCAAAGGTGTAATAACCCGGATTTCCTGATACTTCTGTAACTGTCGTCTCAGGAGATGTAAACACCTTTATACTTTCTGCTGCAAATTCTGCAACCGCTTTAACCGTTACTTTATCTCCTGCCTTTAATCCATCAAGACTGTCAACCAAATCTTCTGTTTCTGCAGCTGAAACTTCTGCTGCCGCTGCTGATGCTAACGGTTCATATGAATATCCATACAGTGTGCCTGTTGTTCCTCTAGCCCACAGCAAATATTCACTGCCTGCACTCAAATCAAAGGTCTGTGTTCCAAATGCGTAGGTCTTTTCATCATTTATTTCAGGCATTTCCATAACGCCGCTTACCTGGCTATATGAACCGTTATCGTTCTGTGAAAGCTTAATATCCTTACCATCGCCTGCGCTCATAACGTCAGGATCGCCGTTTGTTACCTGTCTTCTATAATAGATTGTAAACTTTCCGTCTTTTTTAGGCGCTATTATCAGCGCAGTGCTTCCGCTTTGCTCCTGTAAAGGATCTGAAGGATTTGCCGCCAAACGGACTTGCATATTATGAGTAAACGGTTTTCCGCCTATCATTTTGGTAGCGGGCTCGTTATTTTCAGTATATTCAACTATTGTTGTTCCAAAAGTTCCGGTAACACTGATATTATCATCATTGGTATATACCGAACCTGCCGCAGACGGCGTATCAACTTTAACTGCAAAATCTGTTGCTCCTGTCACAGGGGTTTCAGGCGTTGCTGTAGCCGGCGCGTCTGTTGGCTCTGTTGGTTCCACTGTAGGTTTAGAAGGTTCTACTGTTGGTTTTGAAGGCTCTGCCTGTTTAACTATCTTCAAAGTACCGCCTGTAATACCCTCAGCTACTTTTACTGAATATGTAACGTCCGGATTCTGAGTTGGCATTGCTGTAGGTACAGCTTCGCTTGTTGCCGTCGGTACAGGTGCAGTTGTAGCTGTTGGTACAGGCAAAGCTGTAGCTGTCGGCACAGGTGCAGCCGTTGCCGATGGTACAGGTGCAGCTGTTGCCGTTGGTTTAGACGGATCAGCTGTCGGAGCCGGCGAACCTGTTACTGCCGGAGTTGAAGTCGGCTTAGTCGACTCAATATATCCGGCATAGAAGCTCATTGCTTTTGTTATCTTTGTAGTGTCAAAATTAAACGGAGAAATAGTATCCGCCTTATCTGCCTGTTCCTTTGACATATACCAGCCTACGAATTCTTTGCCGTCCATTGTCGGATCAGCCGGTCTCTTGGCTGACGACAGATATGTATTTTTTGTTACTGAAACTGACTTATATAATGAAGATCCGTTATAGAACTTTACAGTTACTGTGCTTGTCGGCGAGCCGTTACTGCCGCTTCCGCTTCCGCCGTTGCCGCCTATAATTGTGTTATTCGGCTTTGTTTCATCGTTAGGATTCACAACATTATCAGTATTTGATTTAACATTTGCATTTGCGGATAAATTAACTACATTTCCCGAAATCTGTGAACCTGTAATTGTAACGTCTCCGCTTGCCTGACCGGACACTACAACACCTTTAGCAACAATACCGCTCAAAGTGACTCCGCCGGTCTTTATAATTATCAATCCGCCTACATACTCAGGGCCATATGTTCCTGCCTCTGTTATATACAGCTTTATCATATTGTCTATTATCTTTACAAACTCGGCTCTTGATATATAGTCTTTAGGACGGATTGTACCGTCTTCATAACCGCCTATATAACCTGATGATGTCATAACGCCAACATAACCGGTTGCAAAATCAGAAATATTTTGATAGTCTGCATATTGAGTTATTCCGGCATTTGAGTTCTGCCCCTGAAGTCCAAACGCACGAGCCAGCATAGTCATAGCTTCTTCACGCGTCATATAATTATTCGGAGACATTGTTCCGTCACCGTTTCCTGTCAGAACGCCTGCCTCAACCAATCTGAGTATTGCATCTGAATACCAGTCGCTTGCCGCAACATCCGTAAATGTGTTTGTTGCCTTATTTACGTATCCTATTAAATTCTGGGTTACCTGTGCAACTTCACCACGGGTAATCGCATCGTCCGGTCTGAAATATCCGCCGTCGCCTTGTATTACGCCGTTATCTGACCACTTATTAATATAACTCTCCGCCCAGTGTCCCTGTGTATCCTGGTACTCAGCAGCCGATACGACAGTGGCCATTCCAAGCGTGGTCATAATCATAGCAATAACTAGTATTGCTGATATTCCGCTTCTTAACTTTCTCATGTTCTCTCATACCTCCCATAAATATTTTTTATTTTAGAAAAATAAGATATACAACTTGTAGTTATTGTAACATCTTTTGGTGGCAAAGTCAATATTTTATAGCAAATCACTTATAAAACATCTATAAACATACATAAATTATAAAATTCAACAAAATTTGTTATTTGATTACTTTTAAACTTAGTTTAGCTATATAAAAATCAAAAACAAAAAACTGCGGCTTATGAATCAGCCGAATATTTCTGTTTTACATTAAATATAAAAGCCAGTTATATAATATTTTATTTATATAATAGTGAAATTTCATCTTATAATGAATCACAAAAAAAATCATTGTTTTCGCTTATCACTCATTTTTATTTCAGAAGTTTTCAACACAAAGCTTTATAATATCGGCGGGAATTGGATGAAATTTGTTTAGTTTAATCCGCTTAATACAGACTAAACCGTCAATAAAGTCCGTATTAATGCTTATCTGACGTAATATACTCATATAAACCGAACAGTTAAGAGTCACAGCTTTGCAATTTATATAAAAAGCGCCTTGCCGTTTAATAAGCGGCAAGGCGTTTAAAGTTAAATTTTGATTTTCTCTCAATACAACACTATAATTTGACAGAAAACTCAAATAAAGCGATTAGCTTCTTATTTTATTTCCGAATGAAGCTGCTGAAGCGATTTAACCTCTATAACTTTTTTATTCTTTACTTCTTTTATACCGCTCGAAGCCGCTTTTGCCGCTGCCATTGTTGTCATATATGAAATCTTTCCTTTGATTGCGGCCTTTCTGATATAACTGTCATCATGGATACTTGTCTGACCTGCCGGAGTATTAATTATCATTTGTATTTTACCGTTAGTTATTTCATCCAGCACGTTCGGTCTTCCTTCATGGAGTTTATTAATGCGCTCAGCAGGAATCCCGGCTTCTTTTATTAGATTATAAGTTCCGCCGGTTGCGATAATTTCAAACCCTGCGTCATGGAAATCCTGGGCAACAGAAACTACCTCTTTTTTATCCTTATCGTTAACGCTTATAAACACTCTTCCTTCAAGCGGCAGTCTCGTTTGAGTTGCTTCCTGAGACTTGTAGAAAGCTTCTCCAAACGTTCCGGCAAGACCTAAAACCTCTCCTGTAGACCTCATTTCAGGACCTAACAAAGGATCACACTCCTGGAACATATTCCACGGGAACACTGCTTCTTTAACACCATAATGCGAAAACTTTCCATGTTTAAGCTCGTCCAGCGGATACGGCTTTCCGGTAAGTTCTGCCGTCATTATCTGAGTAGCTATTTTGACCATATTTATATTGCACACTTTTGATACCAGCGGAACAGTTCTGGACGCTCTCGGGTTCGCCTCCAGCACATAAACTTTTCCGTCCTCAATAGCGTACTGCATATTCATCAGTCCGACTACGCCCATTTCCTCGGCTATCTTCTTTGTATATTCATTTATCGTCTTCACGTTTTCTTCCGGTATATTTAGAGATGGAAGTATGCAGGCTGAATCTCCTGAATGCACTCCCGCAAGCTCAATATGTTCCATAACAGCCGGAACAAAGGCGTGTTTTCCGTCAGAAATTGCGTCCGCTTCACACTCCATAGCGTGATTTAAGAATCTGTCGATAAGTATAGGTCTGTCAGGCGTAACTCCAACAGCGGCATTCATATAACCAACCAAACTGTCAGAATCATGCACAACCTCCATACCGCGTCCGCCAAGCACATAAGACGGTCTCACCATTACCGGGTATCCGATTTTTTCAGCGACCTCTAAAGCTTCATCCACATTTACAGCCATACCTGCTTCCGGCATAGGAATTTCCAGCTTGTCCATTATATTTCTGAACCTGTCCCTGTCTTCCGCTAAATCAATAACTTCAGGTGATGTTCCTAATATTTTTACGCCGTTTTTCTCAAGCTCTGCCGCCAAGTTAAGCGGGGTCTGTCCTCCAAACTGCGCGATAACTCCTATTGGCTTCTCTTTCTTGTATATGCTGAGAACGTCTTCCAATGTTAAAGGCTCAAAATATAGCTTATCCGACGTATCATAGTCGGTAGAAACAGTTTCAGGATTACAGTTTACTATTATAGTCTCAAAGCCCAGCTCTTTAAGGGCGAGCGCCGCATGTACACAGCAGTAATCGAATTCTATACCCTGACCTATTCTGTTCGGTCCTCCGCCGAGTATCATTATTTTTTTGTTCTCAGTTACTTCATTGTTATTTTCACTGTTATAAGTTGAATAATAATAGGCGCTGTCCGGCGTTCCGCTCACATGTATTTTATCCCAAGCCTCTTCAACCCCGATTTTTATTCTTTCATTTCTTATTTCATCTTCCGGTACTTCCAAAATTTTGCTTAAATACTTATCTGAAAAACCGTCCTTTTTAGCCTTTGTCAGCATTTCGGAGGACGGTAAATGTCCCTTTTCCTTTAAGAGCGCTTCTTCTTCATCAACAAGCTCTTTCATCTGTTCAATAAAGTAATGTTTTATTTTAGTTAAACTCCAAAGTTCTTCAACAGTTGCTCCCTTTCTAAGCGCTTCATACATTATAAACTGGCGCTCGCTTGTTGGATATGCGAGCATTTGGAGCAGCTCTTCTTTGGTCTTATCATGAAAATCATTGGCAAATCCTAAACCGTAACGGCCTGTCTCAAGACTTCTGATAGCTTTTTGGAAAGCTTCCTTATATGTCTTTCCGATAGACATAACCTCGCCTACGGCTCTCATTTGAGTCCCGAGCTTATCCTCAACATCCTTAAACTTCTCAAAAGCCCAGCGTGCAAATTTAATTACAATATAATCACCGTCAGGAACATATTTATCAAGAGTTCCATACTTTCCGCACGGTATATCTTTAAGAGTAAGCCCTGTGGCAAGCATAGCAGACACAAGCGCTATCGGGAAACCGGTAGCCTTTGACGCCAATGCTGAAGAACGCGACGTTCTGGGATTAATCTCAATAACAACAATTCTATCGCTCACAGGGTCATGAGCAAACTGCACGTTTGTTCCGCCTATAACTTCGATAGTTTCTACAATTTTATACGCCTGCTCCTGAAGCCGCTTTTGAACCTCTTCGGGTATAGTAAGCATTGGAGCCGAACAGAACGAATCCCCTGTATGCACGCCCAGAGGGTCAATATTTTCTATGAAACATACGGTTATCATATTGTTTTCAGAATCGCGGACTACCTCAAGTTCAAGCTCTTCCCAGCCGAGAATAGACTCCTCAACCAAAACCTGTCCTACCAATGACGCCTGAAGACCTCTTGACACAACAGTCTTTAACTCATCAACATTATAAA
>ERZ834382.2412-NODE-2412-length-13129-cov-3.669803_pt1 | contig 13129 bp, 10 predicted proteins | sample MGYA00519692_ERZ834382 | MGnify/ENA primary metagenome ERZ834382 (study PRJEB31850, sample SAMEA3708751) | human gut metagenome | biome: human gut; feature: human-associated habitat; material: faeces | place: China | collected 2014 ...
CAGAATGGTATCTTTTTTTATATTAAATTTGTAACATATGTATTATAACTCAACAAATTAAACATCTATTTTAGATATTTAATTTAAAATACTGTTTAATTCTTCTATTTGCTTATTTAATTCTTCAATATTACAACCATTTATCTTCTTCTTATCTGATATATTATATTTTTCTTTTATTCTGAGTATTCTAGTCACTGATTTGTCGATATCTTCTTCTTTTATTTTACCTGTTTTTACCATTTTTATTACTTTATTTATTACTTTGTAATCTTCTTTACGATATTTAAATAGGATAACATCTGCTCCCGATGTAAAAGCTTTCTTTAATGAAACACTTTTATATAATAAATCAACTGGTTTCATTCTTATATCATCAGTTATTACTAAATTGTCATAATGAAGTTTTTCTCTTAAATATTCTTTTATTAATTTTTTTGATAAGGATGATGGTAATCCTTGGGTTAGTTTTCTTATAACTATGTGACTTATCATTATACCATCACAACCATTATCTATTGCTTCTTTGAATGGTAATATATGCTTATTTAATACTTCTTTATAATTAAAAGTATACGGTAATAATATGTGAGAATCTTTTTTTGTTATTCCATGTCCTGGAAAATGCTTAATAATAGAAATTACATTATTTTTTTGCATTTCTTCCATATATAGTATTCCATATTCTTTTACTATATCAACATTATCAGAAAAACATCTATCTTTTATAACTTTACTTGATGAATTATTATCGATATCTAAATCTGGAGCAAAATTCATATTGATACCAGTATTATATAACATTTTGGATATTATTTCAGAATGTTTTTTTATTAATTTCTTGTCTTCTAACTTAGAAAACTTATTAATACTTTTTAAATTTTTTATTTCTGATGGCATTCTGTTTACACGGCCACCTTCTTCATCTACCGCTACGAATAAGGGTATTTTATTTCCTTTATTAGCATCTTTTAATTTATTGATTAAAGTTAACATTTCACTATAAGAGGAATAATTTTTTTTATAAAGAATTACTCCTCCTATTTGATTGTTTTTGATTAATTCTAAAATCCCTTCTGTATTGGAACTGTTTATTCCAAACATAAACATTTGACCAATTTTTTCTTCTAATGTTAATTTTTCTAGCATAATTATACTCCTTTAGAGAAAACAGAAAAGACTATTTAGCCTCTTCTGTGCATCTTGTTTCTCTTATTACTGTTACTTTTATAGTACCAGGATATTTTAATTCATTTTCTATTTTTTCTTTGATTTCTCTAGCTATTTGATATGCTGTTAAATCGTCTACTTCTTCAGGTTTTACCATTACACGAAGTTCTCTACCAGCTTGAACGGCATATGCTTTTTCGACACCGGAAACATCATTACCTATTGCTTCTAATTCTTCTAATCTTTGAATATAATTTTCTGAAGAATCATTTCTAGCACCTGGACGTGATGCTGAGATTGAATCTGCTATTGAAACAATAGATGCTATAATGCTTGTTGGTGGTACATCTCCATGATGAGAAGCTATAGAATTTATAACAACTTCATCTTCACCATATTTTTTAGCTAGATCAGCACCGATTTTTACATGGCTTCCTTCCATTTCAAAATCAATTGCTTTTCCAATATCATGAAGTAAACCTGCTCTTTTAGCAAGATTGACATTTTCTCCTAATTCACCTGCTAATATACCGGATAAATTAGCAACCTCCATAGAGTGCTTTAAGGCGTTTTGACCATAACTACTTCTAAAGTGTAACTTTCCTACTATTTCTACTAATTCAGGATCCATTTTAGATAATCCAAGTTTATATAAAGCATTTTTACCATACTCTTTAATAGCGGTTCTTACGTCTGCACATGTCTTAGCATATAATTCCTCTATTCTAGCCGGATGAATTCTGCCATCTTTAATTAATGTTTCTAGAGTAAGTCTTGCTATTTCTCTTCTTAATGGATCAAAACTTGAGATTACAATAGCTTCTGGAGTATCGTCAATTATTAAATCAACACCTGTTACTGATTCTATTGTTCTAATATTTCTTCCTTCTCTACCAATTAATCTACCTTTCATTTCATCATTAGGTAATGCTATTACAGATACTGTTTGTTCACTAGTAATATCTGCTGAATATTTTTGCATTGTGCCTACTAGCAATTCTTTACTCTTTTCATCAACTTCTAATTTGGCTTCAGCCTCTTTTTCTTTGATATATGCTGTTATTTCTTTTGACATTTTTTCTTCAACGATTTTCATTATTTCAGTTTTTGCTTGTTCTTTGCTGTATTTACTTATTTTTTCTAATTCTTCTAGTTCTTGTTTCTTAATCTGTTCCATTTCTTCTTTTGCGTCTTGAATTTTTTGCTGTTTTTCTAATAAATTATTTTCTCTTTCCTCTAGAGAATTTTCTCTATTTTGCATTGCTAAATCACGGCGATCAATATTATTTTCTCTTTGAAGAAGTCTTTCTTCTTGCTCTTTTATTTCGCCTTTTTTCTCTTTTATTTCTTTATCCGCTTCAATTTTTAATTTATGTATTTCTTCTTTAGTTTCAAATAAAGATTCTCTTTTAATTTTATCTGCATCTTTCTTTGCTTTTTCGATTATTGAATCTGCTTCTTTTTCTTGATTTTTTTTCTTTAAAATATTTATAACTATAATGCTAACTAGTCCAACAATTAATCCAAGAACAAATAGTAAAATGGAGAAAACTGTTTCATTCATCTGAACACCTCCATTCTTTAATTATATATTATAGAAAAAATTATTAATTTTAATTTAAACTATACAATTTAATTGTATCTTAGTTTTACAATGTTGTCAAGCAAATTTTAATTGTAACAAAAAGAAAAAAGAGTTTTAAATACTCTTAATCATCACTGAAAAAATCATCAAAGAAATCATCATCATTAGTATTATCTTGATACATATTTGATATAGTTTCTGTTTTTACTGGTGTTTGCTCAACATTTGTTGGTGTTTGTTCAACAGCAGGTGCAGTAGGCACTTCTTTATGTACTTCTTCTGAAGGAACATCTACTACTTGATTTGTTTTATTTGAAACTAGTTCTTCAAATGGTGAATTTTTCTTTTCTTCTACTTCTTTAGTTTGTTCCTCTTCTTTTTCTATTTCTGCTATTTTAGCATCTATTTTCTTAACCAAGTCATCTATATTAAAACTTGTATCTGAAGCTTCTGAACTATCATTAGCACCCATAAATGGTTGCAATCCTCCACTAAATGGATTAGACATTCCCATAAATGGATTTGGTGCTCCAAATGGAGTTGCACCAGTTGCTCCTGGGAATGGGTTACCTCCCATGGCTTCCATCTTTTCTTTTTTCTTTTCCTTAACAAATTCTCTTATGTCGAATAATTCTAATTCTTTCTTTTGACGTACTGGTGGAACTGATTTAGGATATGTTCTACCCCAATCTACCTCAAAGTCTGTTTGGAATCTAGTTTTATATGGAAACATTCTTCTTCTTAAAACTATGATTTCAAATTTATTTAATCTTTGTAAATCACTTACTGTAACAAGTGGTGTCGAAGCAGTCTTTTCTTTTTCTTTAGACTTTACTTCACCACACATTTTACTTATTTCTTCTAGGGCTGCTATTTCACTACTTATTAAATATACTAAGTTACAGTTACCACGAATGGTATCACCATTTTCTTTACCATATACTTGAGTTAATTGAGCAAAGTTCTGAATTATAAATGTAAATCTTATTAATCTACTTCTTGCTGCTGTTACCATAGTAGTTACATCTTTTAAAGGTGGCATGTTAGCAAACTCATCTAGAATGAAATTAGTTCTAAATGGTAACTTTCCACCACTTTCTTGAGCAACATCTATTAGTGTTTCATAACATTGTTTGATAAATATAGTAGCAAGTGGATGTAATGTTTTCTTTTCATCCTGAACAATTAAAAAAACAGCAGTTTTATTTCTTCCAATATTTCGCATATCAAAATCACTATAAGATAACATTTCAGATAAGTTTTCTCTAGAAGAGAATAATTTAATTTTTTGTTTAAATGTAGCTATAATACCTTGCTTTGTTTCGTCAGCAGTAAATACTGTACCAGAAGCATTTATATATGCTGGTTTTGATGGATCTTTACCATTAAAGTATTCTTTAATGTAATTGTTGTTTGGCCCACCAAATCTTTCTTCTCCTAAACTACACATTAAATTCAAACTATTTAAGTTTACTTGTTCTGGAGTTCCGTCTTCAAATAAACCTAGGGCTAATCCTGTAAAGTAATCGGCAGCGGTTTTTTCCCAGAATGGGTCTCCGCTATTTTTTTCTTCATATAATATATTTAACGCTAAGTCATCTAATAATTCTATTGCTTTATCAGTATTTCCTTCTTTATATAATTGATATGGTAAACTCATTGGATTCCATGCATTACCATGCTGTGGATCTCTAAAGTTTAATGTTATTATATTATATCCTTCAGCTTTTAAAAGCTCTGCTGTCTCCTCATATAGTTCACCCTTAGGGTCAGTTAAAATCATTGATTCATTATGTTTAGCTAATAACTTTATCATTGGTTTTGCTACTATTACAGTTTTACCTGAACCAGTAGCACCCATTACTAAATAATGATCTTCACCATTATCTACCCACATTTTGCCTTTCTTACTATGCAGAGCTATACCAGCGGCATCTATTTTTTCATCTTTAATGTTTACTTCTACTAAACCATTTTTGAATTCTCTATCAGTTGCCCATCTTGAATAACCTTTCTCTTTTTTTCCACCTATCGTAATACCAAAGCCTTTATCACGATCAAAGATATAGGATTTTACGGCCATAAAAATTCCTATTAGGGCTGCTAAAAATAAGAAAAATGTCATTCCTATATATCTTGGAGTAAAGGCTTTAAATGGTAAAAAGCCATAAAACTTTCCTTCAGTTGCTATACTAGAGGCATTTAATACACCTATTGCACATAAATATAATAAAAATACACAAAAGGCTATAAATATTATTAAATCTTTCTTTTCTACTTTTATTTTCATACACTTATCGTCCTCCAAAATTACTAACCTTATTATAGCATTAATAGTTTGAATTGTAAATGTTTTAGAATAAAAAAGAACATCTATTTTTCAAGATATTCTTTTATTTACTTAAGATTCACTTTCTTCATCATTCAAATAAAAATTAACCTTATAATTCATAATACTATTTTCTCTAAAAACATATCTATTACCATTCTTATCAATAACAGTATATATTCTCTTATCACCAACAGTCTCAAATAAACATTTATCTGCATCAGTTGTAATCTTATCAAAATTATTATTAATATAACTTTTAAATTTTTCTAAAGAATAATTTTTCTTAGTAGTATCATCAAGTAATTTATAAGCTTCCTCTATATCATAATTTAACTTATTAACATAATCAGATAAATATAATACACAAATCTTCTCCTTAGTAATTAAATCAGACTTAACAGTTCTATTATTACTATTACTATCTATATTAATTTTCTTAATACTATCAATAATCTTCTTGTAATCATCTTTATCAGAAAGAGGATATACAGCATAAGTAGAATTATCAAAATCCACTATTACAACTATTCTAAAATGATTATCAATAACATTAGTGGTATCAAAAGTCATTTCATTAAGTTTACCTTGAATATAATAAATATAATTATTTTTAACACTAACATATTCAATCTTACTAACTTTAACTGAAGTATCAATAGAATATTCTTTTAAATAATCAAATAAATTATTAATAGTTATTCCTTTGCTATCAATATAATCAGAATATAAAACATCATATAATTTACTAGCATTATAAGTAGAAGAATATCCTAAATAATTATTAACATAATTAGTTATTGTAAAAAAATTATTATATTCATCAACAACTTCTAATTTATCACTATTACTTTTCCTATTTAAAAACAAAACTAATCCTGTTATCAAAGTACAAATTATAATTATTACTACAAAAGTTCTAATATCATCTTTTTTCATCTTATCTCCTTAATTACAACCATTATTAATATAAGTTATTAATTCATTAGCAAATTTTTGTCTATTACCAGCCTTACATGGTCCCTCTCCAGGTCTCTCAAAATTCATGCAAAAATAATAAGTCGTATCATCAATAGTATGATTTTCCATTAAATAATTTCTTATTGTTGGATATCTATCATTTAATTCATATAATAAGTATTCAACTTGCGAATTAATCTTATTCCAATCATTACCATAAGTAGATTTTAAATTATCTTTTCTTCCAAAACACCACTGTGCAATACCCACACAATCAATTTCATTAACTAAACTAGGATTAAATGCTGAATTTTCACCCTTAAGATTACCCATAATACCCGCTATTGAATTATTAGAGTAACCAGCATTCTTTAAAGATAAACAAACAGCTTGTTGATTATCATTACCTCCAACATATCCCTTATTATCTTTAGGTCTAGGATTCTCTTCAGAAACATAGTTAAGTCCATCTACTCTCTGACCATTTTTTCTTATTTCAAAATGTAAATGTGTTCCAGTAGAACGACCACTGTTTCCCATTTTTCCTATAACTTGTCCTTGACCAACTTGATCACCAGCACTAACCGTAATACTATTTTCATATAAATGTGCATATAAAGAAATATTACCATCAGCATGTTGAATCATGACATAATTACCATATCCACCACCGCAAGATAAATCATTACCTGATGATGAACAATTAACTTTATCATTCTTAGTAGGATAAATAACTGTACCACTTTGAACTGCTATAATATTTAAATTAGCCCCACCGTAAGAAGCAATATCTGTACCAGTATGATTACTTTTTTCTCCAGTAATAGGATGAATTCTACCACCAAAATAAGAAGTAATAACAGTATCAACCGGATCTCCTCCAGCAAATAAGGCTCCACCTACACTAGTAGTTTCATTACTACCAATAGGCCACCAATAACTAGTTGAAGAACTAATATAAGAATAATTACTACTACCACTTCCTGTAGTTCCTTCAGCTATTTCAATAATTCCTAAACTCATAAGAGGAGTTACTAAAACAATTAAAAAAATTATTAAGAAAAAGAAACCAATAGCAATTCCTATTATTATGAGTTTTACTTTTAATGGTAAAATATTCCATGCTAATTTCATTTTACTATTTTTAGTTTCTTTTTCATCCATAATTCTCACCACCTAATAGTAGTTATAAACCACCACCTGAGCCAAATGACTCTAATTCATCTTCAGTTACTATTACATTGATTTGCATTCTTCTATTACCACATACAAATAATGCTTCACCTTGACTAAATCTCTTTATTGATTCTTTTTCATTATCATTTAAATCTATTAGCATAGCTAAGTCTTCTACTGCTTGTTTCTTTAATCCCATTACTAAATAATAAGATGAGTTGTCAAATATTGCTTTACCATGCATTAATATTCCATCTGCTACAAAGTCTGATGGTTGCTGCGTTATTATTATTGTACCAGTATTGTATTTTCTGGCTCTTCTTTGTACTTGAGCTAAGAATTCAGCACCTAATTCATTTTTTGCTCCTAATAAAACGTGGGCTTCATCTACTGATAAAACGGTATTTACATTAGGATTTAAACATAATCCCCAAGCAAACTTTAATACATTAAATAATAAAGCATTTCTTATATTAGCATCAGAATTCATTAACTCTTTAATATTAAATACTAGAAAATCACTTTCTGTATTTATCGATGTATGTCCATTAAAGTAGTATTTTAATTCTCTAACTAATGGTCTTAATTTTAATTCTAATCTTTCCATTACATCTCTTTCATGAGTTTTCTCAGTCATAGATGTTAATTTACTAGTTACTGTTATATAGACATCACTAAATGTTGGATAATCTTTTGATGTAAACTTAGAAAAGTCTGATGTAAATGTTATTCCAAATCTAGCATATGTATCTTGTACTACACCACTAAATAGGGCTAGTACATCTTCTTCTATATCAGGAGAATAGTATTTCATAAATGCTTTTAATGATTGCAATGTTTTATTTAAAACAGTATATCCTAAACCATTTTTAATTTCGTTTTCATCAGCATCCATGATTACTTCAAGTGGATTTACCATTCCGTATTCTCCACCTTTACCAAGATCTACAACATCACCGCCATACATCCTAGTCATTTCACTTATTTCACCTTCAGGATCTACTGCTACTATTTGGTAGCCATTTCGGATATGACTTCTAAGAATTAATTTAGCTGCTGTAGATTTACCACTACCTGATGTACCTAAAATAATCATATTAGCATTATTTCTATTGCTTTCTTTTTTTAATTGATACAAGAATTGATTAAATAATACTACACCACCAGAGAAATCTACACCAAGTAATGTTGATAATCCATCATCTTTAATACTATCAAAGATAAAAGGATACATAGCAGCCATTGTTGTAGATGGCATAGGAGTTCCTATTCTATCTTCAATTGGTTGCTTTTCAAATATAGGAAGTATTGATTTTAATACTCTTTCTTGTTCAAATCTTAATGGTACTGCTCTAAGTTCCATAGCATCCATATAATTTTTTATATTTACTTTTTTCATTTCAAGTTCTTCTCTAGTATTAGCAGTTATCATAATATGCATTTGAAAATCAAATGTCTTTGCTTGAGAAGCAGTAAACTGTTGAATAAAGTATTCTAATGAATCAACATCTTGTCTTATTCTTTCTTGAATGGTTCTATCTTTTTCTTGTTGATATCTACTTCTTAAATCTGATATTTCTTTATTTAACATTTTAGCAAGTACAGTAAATGGTACTGGAATATGTTTAATAACTAACTTAACACCAGACATATTTGTTAAATTAGATAGATATCCAGGACCAATAAATCTAGGATAAGATATTACAGTAAGTATAGTTGCATACTTATCACTTATTACAAAATCAGAAGGATTAAATTGCAATCCTTTAGGAGCTAGTTCACTTTTAAAACTCATTACGAAATCACCGTCCCAAAATTAGTAGTCATTCCACTATTAAGAAAATTATCTAATATTATTCTTAAATCATCATTTGATACTTGAGTAGCTTCAAGTCCTGCATTAGCTAATCCAGTAACTAATGTTCTAAGTCTTTTCTGAATTAAATCATCATTCTTTTCTTTAAATAAGATATAATACTCAGTATCAGTAATATTATTATTCATAAAATCATTGGCTTTATCAATATCTTGATTAATTAACTTTCTAACTGCTGGATTAGGAGTCTGATTATATAATAATTGTAATCTAGCTAAGTAATTATTTAAGTCTACTGGACGGTCTGCTGATATTAGCCAAAATTCAAAATCAATCATATTATAAAAGTTTTTTAATGCTATTAATACATTATCTTGTGTGCCTTGATCTAGAATAAAGATATTTCTAGGTCTTATTTTAACACCAGTTACTTTCTTTTTATTATCTAATACTATCATACCATTAGAAATATTTCTAATAGGTATCCAATCTTCAGTATATTTAGAATTACTTTTTGTTTTTGTCTTCGTTTCCAAATTCGCCATAAAAACACCAACCTCTCCATATATAATTTCTTCTTTCATTGTAGAATCTTAATATGCTTTGTATTGCACAAAGTACATTATGATAATTTGGTATCGGTACTACTAGTAAACCAGTTATAGCTACTGGTAAACAAGATAGTATTACAACTAATGTACTTGATGACTGAGTTATCATTAATAGCAATAATGATAGCCCAGCACCAACACTAAACATTATTAAGTCTACTGGTCTAAATATATTAAATATTAATGTACCTCTTTTAGCATTAGCAGGTACTAAATAACCATTCACTATGTATCACACTCCTTTTTATTTTAAATCCCCTCAGTAGTATGTGTATGAGAAGGACTAGCTGGATTAGCAGCATTATTTTTAATAAATTTAAATTTATCTTCTGCTGAAGCGTCATCTGCGTATTGTTTTCTAAGACTTTCGTGTACTTTTTCCATACCAGAAAAGGCACCACTTTGAGAATTATATTTATCTGATAATGCAGATACATTACTTGTATTATAAGTAACACCACCATATGTAAAAGTACCGCCACTTTGAACTTGAAGTAGGCCATCTCTTAATGTTTCCATTTCTTTCTTTGCTTTATCTAAGTTCATTTTAGAAGTTATAAACTCATCATGTTTAAATACAATTTTATAATTATTTCGTGTAGTTCCATCTAGTGCTTTATCCCAACCTGTTGAACCTGTTCCCGCAGCGGTAAAGCCATGTGAAGTAAATTTTTTTGCAATCTCTACTCCATCATTCCACTTATTGTCTATTTCTCTAACTTCTTTTCTACCTTCAGTAACATTTTTTATAGCTTCTGCACGCCCTGGAGTTAATTTATCTAATTTTTGTTGGAACTTGCTTCTTGGTTTAGGCAAATTATATTTTTTTCTATCTATTGCTCCAATAGCGGCTACTGCACCAGCTTTTCCTAGTTTCAATCCCCAACCTAACGGTGAATTATAACCTGCTTTTAATGGTTCTACTACTTGTTTTTTAAAACTCAATCCATAATCAAATCCTGCAGCACCACCAAGTGAAGGAAATATTTCCTTAATTAAATTAGGAACTTTTTTGGCAAAAGTTAAAACCGCAATTATCATTATTACACCAACATACATTGTTTCCCAACCATTACTGCTTTCGGTTCCAGCGGATAACAATTTGCCAATAAATCCAGTTTCCCATATATTTTGAATTACAAGTATTGCAAAATATATAATTGTGCACCTCATAAAAAAGTCTAAAAACGTGGTAGAACATTGTTGTCCCCATTTTTTTAATTGTTCATCACCTTTTGGTGTTATATACATAATTATCGGTATTGGAGCTATTATTTGCAAATATGCTAATTGTATAACCCTTACACCAACTTGTATTGTAAATATAAATATTGTATATAAAACAGCAATTCCAAATGCTAAAGCCAAAAATCCCCCAGCATCAAAATCTACAATATACTCATCAGAACTATCTTGTTCATTTAAACAAATTGCCGCTGGTGAATTTTTATATCCAGATAAGGCACCTTTATTTTGTGCTATTTTTTCTTTTAATTTGCTATATCCAGAATTACCATCATCATTAGTAAGCCAAGTTTTACAATCCTCTTGATCACTATCTTTTGGTGAAGCTTCAGGATTTAGTCTATAAAATGCTGAAAACACCTCTGCACTAAGCCTACCTCCGAATGTAGAAGAATTTTCAGGAGTGCTATATAATGAATCACTATCATATCCATTGGAAGATGATGAATTAAAAATTATTTTACCAATAATCTGATTATCTATAATTAAATCCTGTGCTTTAAATGCAAGATTAAACAAAGTAGAAGTACTTCCTAATAAAACAATTGATATAATTATCTTTTTTATAATATTTGCAGCACCTTTTTTCTTATCCAACATTGCATCTGGATCAACTATATATTGAACAAAAGCAAAAGTTACTCTAAAGACCATAAATAAGCCTATAATTAATGAAATTCTATTAACTATACCTTGAGTATCTTCTATTATCCTTGCAGAACCTAACTTTTCAAAAATATAAAAAGTTAAATATATTAATCTATAAACACCATCGCAAAGAATAAACATAAGTGTTCTAAAGCCATGTTCAATAGCTCGACCGATGCCTAGAAAATCTAATATATTCATATTTTACCTCCTATTTTATACATGTATTTGGATTAATCCAGTACCATACCTCATTAGATAAATTTAAAATCAATTTAACAAATAGTGGTGAAAGAAAAACCAACACAGCTGCTATTATTCTCTTAAAGAACTTCTCTCTAATTTTTTTTATATTGTCTTCGCTTGACGAAAATACAGCTTGTGAAAAATCAAAGATTCCAAAGGCAACTAACAATAGTGGTACCGCTATTCTTATCCACTTCATAATTTCATTAATAAATTCTATAGTGTCTTGCCCAAAAAGACTATCACAATCGCTTACATTTTCGGCAGGAACGTTTTCATTTCCGGTATTAAAATTGGTTTCAATTAAATCATATTTTGTAGCTGTAGAAGAAGAATTTTTGTCATTACTATATGTCGTTTCAAACTTTTTACTAGTAGGCTTTCCTTTGCAGCCACTAACACATTTAACATCATTTTCATAAATTGCATTAGGACATCGTTCATCTCCTAAATACTTATCGTATTCTTCATTAAGAATATCACTTGTTATTTTATTTACAATTGATAATTTACCAATTGTAATACTATTAGTTATATCAATATTATTTTTATACATTTTAAATTCACTATTAGTAAAAAAGATTTCTATTTTATCATTCTCATTACCATAAGTGCATTTAGCCTTCCATTTGCCACTTAATATAGTATTATCTGATTGATTTTTTTCATTTATCACAATTCTACTTGACATATTTATAATTCTATATGCATAATTTTCATCTTTACCTGATATGCTTTTTTTACGACTACCACTGGTGGAATCACAATCATATGTAATATTTCCTCCTTTATCATCATACTTAACACATTTAGGACATTCTTGAAAAAGTTTAGTGCCACTATATTTGCTAGAAAAAGGCGAAGAACCAATTAATTTTTTGTTCAAAAAAATCCAATTTGTATCTTCAGTAATATCAATGGCATTACTTGGAGAAATATATAATTTTAAATTTCCATCACTTGATTGTACTAATTTAATTCCTGGTTGTGTTGAAGTTTTATCATATATACATGTTAATTCTGGAAAAGTATTTGCCCCCACTCTATCTATACATAAAACCATACTAATTATAATTGTTAATATTAATAATACTTTCTTTTTCATACTCTTCACTCCGTTCATTAGACATAAGAATTCACTATAATTAAATTATAGCATATAAAAATAAAAAAAGAAATCATTTTTTTATGATTTCTTTTAGAAATTCAAATGAATTTTTAAATTTATATAATCATTCCGGTTGTCCTTTTAAATTTGCAACCTTCAGATAATTCATTTAAATTTTTAATTTTTGATAATATCACTTTTAAATTTTCATATAGTATTTTTTTATCATTAATGT
>ERZ834382.2415-NODE-2415-length-13115-cov-3.969985_pt1 | contig 13115 bp, 8 predicted proteins | sample MGYA00519692_ERZ834382 | MGnify/ENA primary metagenome ERZ834382 (study PRJEB31850, sample SAMEA3708751) | human gut metagenome | biome: human gut; feature: human-associated habitat; material: faeces | place: China | collected 2014 ...
TACTTCATGAAAATACCCCCAATCCTGGGTGTCCAGAATTGGGGGTACATATCACGGAACTCATCCGGTGCACAGGGGCGCTTTTGTTGTTTCGTCTTTTCAGCGACGGTTGTTCCAGCTGGACAGGGCAATGACCACCGCGCACAGCCGCACCTTCAGCAAGGCCAGTTTGATGCGGTCATTGCGGCTGCGGGCGTCCTGCAGGGGCATGTCCCGCACAGCGGCTCGTACCGCCGGGATGCGCAACGCCTGCCGCAGCCATGCGGTGCGCTGCCGGAAGCTCAGCGGCCCCAGGCAGACATTCTTGATGCCCAGCTGCAGGTCCAGCACCCGGCTGTGGTTTACGGCCCGGCGGCAGGCGGGGTTGTCGTTCAGGCCCCAGTCCCTTGCCACGGCTTCCACCGCATCCGAGAGGTAAAAGTTATCCGTCAGGCGCTCCGGGTGGTAGCTCTGGGAGGCCGAGCCGTCATCCCGCAGACGATAGCGGTAGAGCCGGTCCGGGATGCCCACCACACAGTGCAGGTGCTGCCGGTAAAAGGACACGAAAAACAGCGCGTCCTCCGCGATCTTATGATCGGTAAAGCGGCAGCTGCCCTCTTCGATGCAGCGGCGGCGGAACAGCTGCCGCGTGACCAGCGACATGGCCGACAGCTGCGGGAACAATTGCGGGCAGGGGTCGCCGCGGTACACCCCTTCCAGCACCGGTGCGACCTCCGTGCTGCTCACCCGGGTGCCATCGGGCGCATAGCGGTCATCGTAACTGCCGAACAAAATCAGGTCGGCGTCCGTCTGCCGGGCCGTGCGGCACAGCACCTCCACCATCTGGGGCTCCAGTGCGTCATCGCTATCCAGAAACTGCACATAGGTGCCGCGGGCTGCAGCCAACCCGGCATTGCGGGCCGCGCCGACCCCGGCGTTCTTCTGATGGATCACCCGGAAGCGGGCATCCTGCCGGGCGGCCGCATCACACAGCGCCCCGCAGCCGTCCGGAGAACCGTCGTCCACCAGAATGGCCTCCCAGTCCGGGCAGGTCTGGGCCCGCAGAGAGTCCAGTGCCGCCGGGAGATATTGCTCTACGTTATAAACCGGCACGATAATACTGATCTCAGGCATGTGCGGCACCCCTTTCGGCGATCAGGCCGGTGTACAGCTGCTGCAGGCGCAGGGTCTCCTGCCGGATGTCGTACCCGGCATCCCGCACCTGTGCCGCCGCCTGCACACGGTCGGGCAGATTGCGGTCCGCATCCTTCAGCACTGCGGCCCATGCTTCGTCCGGCTGTTCCAGCGAAATGCGGCAGCTGTCCGGCCGCAGCAGGACTTCCTCGGTGACGCCGGTGGAGAACACGCAGGGCAGACCGGACGCCTGCGCTTCCATGCCCACCACGGGCAGGCCCTCAAACAGCGAGGGCATCACGAACACATCCATGGCCTGATACCAGACGGAGGTGTCGCTCTGCACGCCCAGGAACTTCACATCCTGCGCAATGCCCAGCCGGGCGGCCTTGGCTTCCAGCTCGGCCCGCAGCTCGCCCTCGCCCACCAGCAGCAGGCAGCTGTCCGGCCGCACCTTTTTCAGGGCCGCAAAGATGTCCAGCAGGCGGGTGTGGTTCTTCTGCGCCATCAGGCGGGCCACACAGCCCACCACCAGCTTATCGTTCAGGCCATATTCTGCCCGCAGCTTTGCCCGCACCTCCGGCCGGTAGCCAAAGCGGTCCAGGTCGATGGCGTTGCGCAGGGTCACACCCCGGGCATCCCACGCGCTCTGTCCAAAGTAGTAGATGCCGGCCTCCCGCCCGCAGGCCCAGTAATCGGTGGCCGCGCCGGGAATGAACTGCTTGCAGAACCATTTGATCGGCAGCTTGGCGTCCTTGGGCAGACGGGTGTTGTGGGCGTGGGCGATGCGCAACGGCAGGCCCGCCTTTTTAGCGCCTTCCAGCGCAAAAAGCTGCATGGCCTCGTTGTGGGCGTGCAGCACCTTGATCTCCGGGTGCTGGGCCAGCAGCTGCTGCATAGAGCGCAGGTAGGCCGGGTAGCTCTGCGGGGCTACGCCCGGGCTCTGGAAGATGCGCCCGCCCAGTGCGCGGATCTCGTCATCAAAAAAGCCGGGCTTTTTCTTGTTGACCAGAAAATCGAACTGGAACCGCGTGCGGTCCAGATGCCGGTAATAGTTCATCAGCATCGACTCGATGCCGCCCCGGTCCATGTTGCTGACCGACTGCAGGATGTGGATCATGAAGAACTTCCTTTCTCCCGGTACTGTGCCCGGATGCGCCGCTGCACCTCCTGCGCCGAGGGCGGCTGCCATGTCTGTTTTTGGGCGGCAGGGTCCTTCGTCGGCTTTGCAAAGCAGCAGACCGCCAGCGGGATCATGCGCAGACCCATGGTACACCAGAAATAAAAGGCCGTGTTGTCGGTGAGGTAGGTCATGGACAGCGGGTTGAGGATGGCGAAATACAGGATGCCGGCCTCGGGCCCGTAGCGTTTGGTCCAGTACCAGGGCAGGATCAGGTACAGGAACGCGCACCAGAAGCACAGCCCCGGAAAGCCCAGTTCCACGAACACCTTGAGGATATCGTTGTGCAGCGGGTAGGCCACATCAATGAGGCCGATCTCATAAAAGCGGGTGACCATGGCGTCCACCGCCTCGAACCCCAGCCCGATGAAGGTGGGCGAGAACTGATAATAGGGTTTGGCCAGGCTCCAGATGTAATCGCGGCCCATCATGTTGACGCCCACCGCGTTCAGGATGCGGGAGATGGCCCCGGTGTGCACCAGATACAGGTACACCCAGAACAGGGTCACCCAGGCCGCGCCGGTGAGCATGATCAGCTTTTCCTTGGCATGGCTGCGGCGCAGCACCCAGATGTAAAAGGCCGAGACCACCAGCGCCGGCAGCAGGATGCGCTTCATGCCCGCCAGTACAAAAAAGAAGGAGCAGCCCGCCAGCACCCAGTTGCGGGTGCGCTGCTGCTTGGTTTCTTTTGGCGAAAAGAACAGGTAGTACAGCACAAAGATGCCCTCCAGAAAGGTCACCTCGTGGATCTCCAGCCGCTCGGCATAGCCATAGGTGTTGTTGCCCAGCGACAGGATGCTGGTGAGCAGGGAGCTCACGCTCTCGCCCACACCATAGGCGGGCACCTCGCTGAACAGGATGAAGAGGTTTGCGCAGCAGATGCCGATGGTGAACAGGTCGATGCTGAACCGCCCGTACAGGTACACGCAGCAGATGGCCACCACCGTGGCGATGCTCTGATACAGGATCTTTTCCACGCCGCGGGTGATGGAGGCAAAGGCCGTGAAGTTGCGCACCCAGATGAACATGGACCAGGCGGCAAGCACCGCCAGATACAGGATGTACAGCCCGGACGGCCCGGCCAGTTTTTTCAACCGGTCAAAATCGCCCCGGATGAAAAACTCCAGCCCGGCCAGCCCCACAAAGGCCAGCGTCACCGCCTTGGGCAGACCGCCCAGCACCACATTGATGCTTTTGCCTTCGCCCAGCCCGGACACGGTGAACAGCAGCACCGCCAACAGTTCCATCCAGCGGGGCTGGCGGAACTCCCGGCTGCGGAACGGGTCTTTTTTGCCGTAATATTTCCGGGTCAGGATCTTGGAAACATCCTGCACGCGGTCCACCTCGCTTTCCGTGCCGGTGTAAACCGGTCAGTTGATCAGCTGGAACAGTCTGCCCTGCAGCTGCCATAGCCCATAGTCCGCCTGTTCCAGCGCCCGCTGCGCCAGCCGCACGGCATAGGGCAGCGTCCGGGGGTCCGGCAGCTTCGTTGCCCACCGGCGGTACAGCAGGCAGCAGCAGGCAAAGGCCGTCTGCCGGTCCGCCTCCGGCAGACCGGCCACACACACATAGCAGTAATTGGCCAGCTGCAGGATCAGGTTGCAGGCAAACAGCGCATCCTGCGGCAGGCCCAGACGCACCGCACCGTCCAGCATTTCTTCAGCCACCCAGTAGGCCTGCAATGCTTTGGCCGTATTCTGGGAGGTCGCGGTGAGCCCCATTGTATTTTTGCGCCACAAATATACCACAGGTCTTGTCGAAGCAATGCACTTCGCCCGCGGAAAGACCCAGAAATGGATCACGGCATCCTCAAAACAGGTGTACCCGGAGGGGAACCGTACCCGTTCAAACAGGGTCCGGCGGTACAGCTTGCCCCAGGGAGTGCCGGGCAGCTCCACCACATCCAGCCGCCGGGGGCCGGTGTAGCACGCTTCTGCGTACTGCTGCACCGCACCGCAGGTGTCGGCTTCGTCGCAATACTGCCAGCCGCCCTGCACGATATCCGCCCCGGTACGCGCCTGCGCCGCCAGCAGCGTCTCCACTGCGTCCGGCAGCAGGCAGTCATCGCAATCCACAAACAGGACCCAGCGGCCCACCGCCCGGGCCAGACCGGTGTTGCGGGCGCGGGCCGCGCTGCCGCCCTGCTCCGGGTGCAGCACGGTGACCCCTCCCTGCCGGGCGTACTCGGCCAGAATGGCCCCGCTGCCGTCGGTGGAGCCGTCCTCCACCGCCAGCACCTGCAGGCGGCGAGTGGTGTTCTGGTGCAGGATGCTGTCCAGACAGGCGCGCAAAAAGCGCTCCCCGTTGTGCACCGGCACGATCACCGACACATCCACTGCATCGTCCTGCGGCGGCAGCGGGCAGGGCTCCCCGGCATCGCACACCGGCTTCGGGCAGATGCCCGGCGCGCGGGCGGCAAAGGTCTCCAGCTGCTGGTCGGAAAAGCGCTGATGCTTCACGGCTCCCAGCACCCCGGCGGCACAACGGCCCGCCGTGCGGGCACCCCACGCCACGGCAAGTGCCAGCGGCTCACAGCCGGTTTTGGAACGGACGAGCTGGCAGGCCCGTTGATTCTGCAGCATGACCGCCGCCTCCTTACCTTTTTTACACCGTCTCGTGTGCGGTCTCCGGCTGCGGCTTATTGGCATCCCGCAGCTTCTTGAATGCGCAGCGCAGCAGATCCCGGATGTTGAATTCCTTTTCGTCATCCGAGGTGGCACTGGCTGCCTTGTACTCGATGGCGTAATCCGGGTTCAGGCTGTTGTACTCCTGGATCTGCTCGTCCAGCACTTCCAGAATGGCCTCCGCCTTGACGGCGTTGCATTCCCGGAAGAAGCCCATGATCTGGCCCGCACCGTTGGAACCGATGAAACTCTCCTCGGTGCCAAGGGCCGCCACCAGCCCGGCAAAGTCCCGCAGGACATGGTTGCCCACCGAGTAACCATACTCCCGCGAGAGATGGTTCAGGCTGGTAAACTGGAAGCACATGCAGGTAAAGTGGCTGGGCAGCAGGCCCTGCTTTTCCAGCCGTGCCATCATGGCATCCACACGGTCGCGGTTGGGCAGACCGGTCTTTTTGTCCACATACATAAAGTATTCCACAAAGTCGCGGGAACGGCCCACCACAACGGCCAGTGCGCAGCCCACGAGGAAGAAGAATACAAAGCCGATGGCCAGATACAGCTTGGTGTTGATGCTGGGCCACACTCTGGTGGAGCTGGTGGTCTGCAGATAGTCCGCGCTCAGGGAGCGGTTGTGCTCCATGCTGGTCTGGTTCACGATCTGGTAGTAGTCCACCAGCGTCTGCTCGTACTTGTTGATCTCCGACTCGATCGCGGCATGGGAGGCCTCATCGCCGCCCACCCCGCCGGCTGCCTGGAAGGTGTCCAGCAGCTGCTGGGTGTAGGCCCGGCGGATGGCGCTGCTGCGCAGGGTCTTGTCGATCTCCACATACTCCAAAATCAGCGAATCGTAGGTGATTTGCTTGCTCTGGTTGTCATCGTAGGCCTCTACGTTCTTCAGGATGTAGTCAGTGCCGCTGTCGTTGGCGTCGTTGTGGTAATGGTAGTTGATCAGGTCGCGGTTCTTCTCCGAGTAGTTCTGGATCAGGCCGCTGAGGTAGGCTTCCCGCTCCTGATACACCTGCTCGTTCTGCACGCTGCTCTCGATGCTCTGGGTCAGGTTGCGGCACAGCTTGTCGGCGTTGCGCACCTGCGGCCCGGTCATCACATTCGCGTACAGCGACGGGATCTCGTAGTCGTACAGCATCTTATAGATGTCGTACAGGTCCTCGTAGGAATAGCCCGTGACCGAAGAGCGGAAGTTGGGATAGTTTGTCTTTTTATCCTCCAGATAGTTCAGCACTTCGGTGGTGTCGGACGACAGCACGTCCACGCACTCGTAATAGTCGTAGCCGCTGTTCAGCAGGCCGCTGGAGGGGTTCATGGTCAGGGGCAGCTCCACATATTCCTCCGTGTAGATGGTGGAATAGCTGCTGACGATGGCATCCAGCACCCGGCGGGCGTAGCTCGCACCCAGGCTGCCGTCCACCACCAGCGTCACCTTGTATTCGTCCGGGAAGTAGGTAGACTCTTCCCCCTTGTCGATGAGAGCTTCCTGCAGGGCCTTCTGGTCGTCCGGGATCAGCTCTTCCACCGTGCAGTGGGAGCGCACAAGGTTGATGCCGCTTTGCAGCCCAAGGCTCTCCATGGCCTGCGAGATGACCTTGGAAGAATAGATCTCGTCCACGTTCATGGCGGTGCCGTCCGGGGCAAAGCCGTCCTTGATGCCGTCGTGCAGGTACTTGATGTTCACACTGGCGGTGTAGGTCTGGTTGTTCTTGCAGTACCAGTACACCGCCACTGTGCCCGCCATGGTCACGGCCAGCACCAGTGCAAAGAACCGCCGGAGGTAGCGCAGGATATCAAACTTTTTCAACGCTGTTCCTCCTTCCGGATCTGCCGGGCGGTGCGCACCATGCACAGGCCGAAGCACAGCACCACAAAGACTGCCATTTCCACGATCACCCGCTTGAGGCCGATCTGCTGCACAAAGGAGCCGGCCGCATCGTTGAACACCAGGTAGTTCTGGGTCTTATAGATGATATAGGAGGCATCCGTCACCCGCAGTGCCTGCTGGATCTGATCCATGGTGGTTTCCAGTTCCTGCAGCATGGCGTTCACCGTGGTCAGGCCCGCCGGATCGCTCATGGTCTGCATTTGCTGCACCACATACTGGGTGGTGGTGATCACATCCTGATGGGAGGTTGCCTCCGCCAGGGCACCGTCGGCGTCGCTGGCCATGGTGTCCAGCGCCGTTTTGGTGCGGGACATATAGAACTCGCGGTTCTCGTCCAGCGTGGGGATCATGACGATGGCGCTCATGCTCTCATCGTACAGGCCAATGCCCAGATTGTCGGAGTTGTAGTAGGCCATCTGCTCCTGATAGTCCAGCTGCTCGATCTGCAGCTTGTATTGCAGCATGGCCGTCAGGGAAGAAACGTCCGCCGACAGGCCGCCCCGCAGGATATAGGCCTGGATGCGCGGGATCTCGTAGTTGATCACGTTCTGGATCTGCTTGGACAGGCTCAGGAAGGTGTTGCCGGTGGTGGCGTCCTGATAGCTCTTGTTCTCGCTGACACGGGCCGTGAGGTAGCGGTCCAGCTGGTCGGCCCGCAGCGTCAGGCTCTTGAGGCGCAGATACGGCTCGGTGCCAAAGTAATCCGGCATGGTGCAGGAGAACACGCTCTGGTTCTCGCCGTAGTGCTCCATGAAATAATCCTTGTAGCTGCCGCAGAAGATCCGGAGCAGCGTGGCTGCGGTCAGGTGCTGGCAGGGTTCTTCCAGCTGCAGGCTGATGCTGCAGCTGGTGGTGATGTAGTTTTCCGAGCTGCTCACGTTGGTCACATCGGTGGGTTCCACCGTAATGGCCTTGCGCAGCTGTTCCACCGTCATCTGACCTTCCAGTCCGGCGTTGTACAGGGTGCTCTGCAGCACCTCGTCGGAGGTCATGTCGGTAGTCGTAAACCGGGTGCGGTTGGGGTTGAGCCCCTGCGATGCCTCGGAGTAGTTCAGGGTCATCTGGGCCGAGGCCACCCGGCTGCTGTCCTGATATTGTGCGGTGCACAGCAGTGCCGCGAGCAGGATGCACACCACGATCAACGGCACCCGCAGGCTCCAGAAGCGCAGCACAGCCTGTTTGAAGATCTGCTTGATCTTTGTCACCACGTCTCCGGGCCTCCTTTCAAGTTCGTTCATCTCAGTACCAGTTCACATCCACCAGAACCAGCTCCGGCGGATTGTATACGCGGGGGATCTGGTTGGAGTCGCCCAGGCCGCAGCCCACGATGAGGGGTGCCCCGCTGTCCAGCTGGTACATGCCGCCCGCATACTCCGGGAACAGCCCCTCCTCTGCGGTGTACAGCCGCCCCAGCACCGGCAGGCGGATCAGGCCGCCGTGGGTGTGCCCGGCCAGCGCCAGGTCAAAGGGCGCATCCTGCATGTAGTCCACAAAGGCCATGGGCACATGGTTGATGCAGATGCGGAAGGTGTCGTACTGGCGGCTCAGGCTCTCCACACAGTCGCTGGCACCGTATTTGTAAAAGTCCTTCAGGGCACCTTCCAGCCCGATGAGCTCCACGTTGTTTTCCCCGATCTGGATGGTGCGGGTCTCATTGCGCAGCAACTGCACCCCGGCCTCCGAAAATTTTTCCGCCAGCTGGTCATCCACCCCGCCGCAGATCATCTCGCTTTCGTGGTTGCCCAGCACCCCGTACAGCGGGGCCACATCGGCAAGGCTGCGGCACAGCGAAAGCATATTCTCATACTCCGGGTTCGGGAAGGTGACAAGGTCACCGCCCAGCAGGATCAGGTCCGGGTCCAGCTCCTGCACGGTCTGGATCAGCTCCTCGTTGTGCTCGCCGTATTCCCGCAGGTGCAGGTCCGACAAAAACAGGACCCGCAGCTTTTCCGACACATGGCTGGAGGTCACCCGGTAAAAGGTTACCTGAAAATGACTATTCGTATAATCCGTGTACAGTTTCAGTCCGGCAGCTGCCACGCCGCACAGCAGCACAAAAGCCGCCAGCAGCTGCAGCAGCCGGTTCTGCCACCATCGGCGGCGTGCGCCGTCCGGCGGGGGCGTTCGTTTTATTCTTGCATGTTGCGCCATGCTCTTCTGCCTTTCCTCGTCAATGGGTCAATGATTCATCACCCGCCGGAACAGCTCCGGCGAGAGGGCAAACAGCGCTGCCTTGGCCCGGCGGCGGGGCGTGCAGGCAAACTGCAGCATCCGCAGCCGCTGCGGGCGGTAGCCCGGCAGGGTCCTGCAATCGAACCGCGCCGCGCAGTCCAGATACTTCCAGCACAGGTCATCCTGCAGGCGGCGGCGCAGCGCCCGCGGGGTCACCGTACGGTAGATCTCCGCCAGACTGTCGTAGATGCGCAGCCGGTCCTGAACACGGCGGGTGCTCAACCCTTCCGCGTGCGTGATGGAACCGGCGCGGCAGTTATCGTAATAGTAGATCTCCTGCCCGGTCAGCACCACCCGCTGCGCCTGCAGCAGCACCCGCGGCGTGAACTCTTCGTCCTCGTGCAGGATGCCCTTGCAGAACTGCAGGCCGTTCGCCCGCAAAAAGCCGGTGCGGTACAGGTGCCGCCCCACTTCCACCCGCAGGCCGCCGGTCTGCAGGCATTTCAAAAGATACTCCTTACCGGTGTAAATGGTGTGAAAGTCGAAGTTTTTTTCCACCGCTTCTTCCCAGCGGGTCATCACCGGTTCCTCGCGCAGAAAATGCACCTTGCCGATGACCACATCGGCCCGGTCCTGCAGCGCCATCTGCAGCAGGCCGGGGCAAACGTTCTCTGTCAGCCAGTCGTCACCGTCCATGAACAGGATATACTCGCCCTGTGCATGGCACAGCCCGCAATTGCGGGCGTCCGACAGGCCGCCGTTGGGCTTATGGATCACTGTGACCCGGCTGTCCTCCGCCGCCAGTACGTCACACACCGCGCCGCTGTCATCGGTGCTGCCGTCATCCACGATGAGCACTTCCAGCGGCACATCCGGCTGCGCCAGCACCGAGCGGACACAGCGCTCCACATAGTCCCGGATGTTGTACACCGGGATCACGACCGAGAGCAGGCCCTCGCACATCGCTTCTTCATTCCGCATCGTGTTTTTCCTCCGTCGCTCCTTTTTTGATCGTAAGCGTGTGCAGCAGCCCGCGCAGGGTGTCCACATTGCGCCAGTCCAGCACCGCGTTCACCACAAGGAACAGCGGCAGCACCCACAGCCCGAACAACGCACCCTTCAGGCACACCATCAGGTAGCCGCCGCCATAGCAGCGGTCAAATCCCAGCAGGTACAGCAGCACAACGCAGAGCAGCCCGTTGACGCCCATCCGCACAAAATCGCTCACCGGCGACTCTCCCAGCACTTTGGTCCGGGTAAAAAGGATCAACGCCGTATAGCGGTACAGGTGCGCCGCCAGTGTGCCGAACAGGCAGCCCGCGATGCCGAACCGCATCACCGACATCACCGACACCAGTAGGTTGATGCCCATCTCGATCAGGGCCTGCTGCCGGGTCTCTTCAAAGCGGCCGCTGATGTTCAGCAGCATCCCCAACGGCTGCTTGGCGCTGGACAGCAGCTCCACCGCCGTGAACAGCACCAGCAGGCGGGTGTCAAGGTACTCGGCATCGGTCACACCGGACGTATACAGCGCGATGATGGGCATCAGGAACACAGCCACGGTCGTGAACAGTGCAAAGGCCGCGGAAAGGTAAAGGGCATCGTACAGCCGGTACAGCCGCTTGAACTTTTCCGGCTCCACATAGAACAGCTGCCCCAGCCGAAAGCTGATGCTGTTGACGATCGAGTAGAACAGCTTTTCGATGTTGGAGAAAAACAACATATAAATGGTGTACACACTGGCCGACGCCAGACCGCACAGACTGGAGATCAGGATCGTGTCGGTGTTGTTGAACACGATGCTCGTGAGCTGATGCACCAGCACCGAGCCGCGCTGGGCCAGCGCCTCCAGATTGGGGGTATCGTGCGCGTTGAGCCACGGATAGTTTTTGCGCATATAGGCCGTAAGCACCAGCACCTGAAACACCGAAGGCACGCAGTAGGTCACCTGCACCAACAGGATGCTGCGGGTAAACAGCAGCGCCAGCATGCGCAGCAGGTTGCCCGCCGCCATGGTGGCCGTGGTGATGTAGGTGATCACATAGTTTTTGCCTTCCACTTCCATAAAGGAGCGGTATTTGCCCTGCACCAGATAGCTCACGATGCCCGGGATGCCGTAGAACACCACGATCAGGCTCACGGTGCCGTAGGACAGCACTGTGTTGATGCACAGGGGGTACAGCAGCGCAAACACCACCGTGACCAGCAGATACACGATACCGGTGCGGCGGTAATAGTGATGCGTGGCCGAAAAAATGCCGTTGATCGCTTTCCGGTCGCCCACGGCCACCGGAAGGTAATAGGCCTGCTGCGAGGCCAGGCCCACGCCCGCTTCCAGCAGAGTCAGACAGGAAAAGATCTGCTTGATGGTGCTGTCCAGACCGTTGAGCTCCGAACCGAAGCTGGTGAGGTACAGCCGCGGCAGCAGCAGGCCGAACAGGATCACCGACAGGTTGTACAACAGCGACGAGCACATGTTGTGCAGCACCCGGCGGCGGCTTTCGGCCGCGGTCAGGACCGGACCGGTCGGGCTTTGTGCGTTGTCCATCACACCGCACCTCCATGCGAAGGCATCGCCTTGAGCGGATCTCCGGTCACATGATGGTACACTTCTTCATACCGGTCCAGCATGATGTCATAATCAAAATTGGCCCGCACATAGTCCAGCTGCGCTTTGCTCTGCTCCGGGGTCAGCGGCTGGGCGGTGTCCCGCTCCAGTGCCCGGGCCAGACTGTCGGTGTCCTCGGTGCGGAACTCGGTGCCGTAGTCGGCGGTCACCGTGGTGTTCTCCGGGATGTCGCTCACGAGGCACTTCACCCCCAGCGACAGCGCCTCCAGCAGCGAAAGCGAAAGGCCCTCGGTGTGGCTGGGCAGCACGAACAGGGCGCAGTTGCTGTACAGCTCCAGCAGCGCGTCGCCCACCACATAGCCCGTCGTGATGATGTTGGGGTTGCCCGCGATCTTCTCCTGCACCGTGGTGCAGTACTCGGTCTCCGCAAAGGGGCCGGCCAGCACCAGTTTTTTGTCCGTGTGGGCTTTCAGATAGCCCTCCACCAGGTCCAGCGGGCCCTTTTCCGGCGAGATGCGGCCCACATACAGAATGTAGCTCCCGGCTTCCAGCCCGTATTTTTCGCGAATCAGGTTGCAGGGCAGCGGCTGGCGCATCTGCACCGCATTGGGGATGAGGATGGCGGTACGATCGTACTTCTCCTGAAAATAGTTCCACTCGCTCTCCGACAGCACCACCAGATCATCCGCATACTTTGCGGCCACCCGCTCACCCAGCTTCAGGTAGGCGCTGGCAAAGCCGCCCCACTTGTCCACCTTCCAGTTCAGCCCGTGCACGGTGCACACCGTGTGCTTGCCGAACAGCTTGGCGATCACCAGCGGCACCGATGGGCCGATGGCGTGGTAGTGGATCACATCGTAGTCCCGCGTCAGGGCGTCAAAGGTGGCCAGGAACGAATAGACCATGGCATTCAGCGACGCCTTCTGAAAGGTAAAGATGCGGCGGGCCTGCACACCCTCGGTCGTGTAAACATTGTGCCCCTTCTGCAGGCCGCGGTTGTACACCGTGACCTCATAGCCGCGCCGGACCAGGCTGGCTGCCAGCCCGCCGACCATGACTTCCACACCACCCGAACGGGACGGGAAGTCCTTGTGCCCGATCATTGCCACCTTCATACCAAAATCTCCCTTTCCGTGACAGCGTTTGCTGCCGTTCTGCCGGTCGTGGCTGGCCGACTTCTGTGCGCAACTCAATTGTAACATACCCGCAACACCTGCGCAATGTTTCCGTGCATTGTTTTTGGCAAAAATCCCCGCAGAGCCTGCATTTTCTCCATTGACCGGGCCGTACCTGCGCCAAATGTTTAACAAAGTTTAAGGCGTTCCGTGCCCCCAAATTGATTGACATACTTTTCACAGGTATGCTAAACTGTTTTTGTTGGTTCTGTGCAGATTTTTCCACAGAGCAGGGCCAAAAATCACAAAGAGACACAAGAAGAGAAAGAGAAGGAAACCACTATGAACAAGATCTCCCGCAAAGGCTTTCTGAAGATCGCCGCTGCCGCCGCCATGAGCGGTGTCACCGCCGGTGCTCTGGCTGCCTGCAATGCAGCCTCCGGCTCCA
>ERZ834382.2424-NODE-2424-length-13074-cov-3.246947_pt1 | contig 13074 bp, 8 predicted proteins | sample MGYA00519692_ERZ834382 | MGnify/ENA primary metagenome ERZ834382 (study PRJEB31850, sample SAMEA3708751) | human gut metagenome | biome: human gut; feature: human-associated habitat; material: faeces | place: China | collected 2014 ...
GCTGTGGATCCTAGTAGAATCCGCAGCCATTTTTTCCATTTTCTTTTACTTTGTACAAAGCCTTATCAGCATCCTCAAAAATGTTTTCCCCAGGGTTCTCACGGTCGGAAAATGCGACTCCGGCACTCAGTGATACTTTTGGGATTCCTTTCTCTGGTGAAGAGAGCTGTTGGTTAACAGAATCAATCTTATTTTTGATCGTGTACTGTAAATCTGTTGTCATCTCAACCATGAGAATCGCAAATTCATCTCCACCGATCCGACAGACGTAATCGTTGTTTCGAAAAGCGGCTTTTAGATAGTCAGCAACTTTTTTCAAAATAACATCACCAATTGCATGTCCGTAAGTGTCATTCACTGATTTGAATACATCAATATCAATGAGGATCAGTGCGAATGGATGGTTCTCGGCATCGGTTTCATAAAGACTTAGAAACTTATTGAAGGATCTGCGGTTGAAGCAGTCGGTAAGCGCATCATACTCAGCCTGGTGCCGAATCAACTGTTGCGTCTGCTGATTCTCCCGATACACCTGATTATAAGTGATTGCAAGATTCTGTAATTCTACTGCTCCAAGTACAGGAAAAATCTCTCCAAGACGAATGCACTCATTATAACTTATCAGAGGTTTTACAATGAGATGTCTGATCGTAAAGCAAAAGGCAAGCATAAGAAAGACCATGAGAAAGGTGCTTATCTTAAGATTACGGAAACTGTCGAAAAAAATAGTCTGTGCACGATTCTGTTTCTTCTGAGTATAATCCAAAAGGCTCTGTGTGCAGTTTGCTAGATTCGCTTTCGTCTGAACAAGTAAAGCCTGATAAGTATTGTCGCAAAGAATAGAACTGGCTTTTTTTAACTTTTCTTCCGAACTTAATAAAGCGTCTTCATCAGTTAGTTTGACAGTTACGACTTCCTGCTGCAGGGAATCTTCGGAAATCCCGTTGGCATCCGCAATGAGCCGCATAGAGTAATAGTCAATACTCATTAAGTCTCCGGAAGATTTTAATGCAGATTTTAAAGAGGTAAAAGTCTGTGTACCATCAAAATATTCCTCAAGCTGTTTTAAAGCATGTTCTCTTCGTTTGGTCATATGTGCTTCTCTGAAATAAAGATCCATATAATATTCATTTCCGGTCATTGCATAAAGTCTCGCCTGCTCTACCAGATAATCACATCCTTCTTCTAACTGCTCAACGGAATCTTTGCAGAGGATATATTGTTGGGATGATTCTTGAAAAGAATGAAACTGTTTCTGATTGAAAATGCATATGAATATGAACAGGGCTGTAAAAATCAGCGTGACGACAATACTCCAGTAGATGGTATTTTGTATCTTGATTTTTTTCTTCATAATATAACGTATTCTTCTTTCTATAATTGTAACTATATAAGTCCATTTTATCAGAATACAGACCGGATGACAATGAAAACAAGCAGTTTGTTGTGAAAAAATAATAAAAAATGAAATAAAATCACAAAATAACTGGTAAAAATGCACTTTGATTAGAATTTTTGAATAGAAAGAGCCAGAATGGTTGCTGTATATGGCAACCGTTCTGGCTCCGAGTTTAAATTTCAGAGAAATCCGTTCTATTATCTAGGCATATCCCACTTTGTATGATCTGTATGAAGCAGCATATGAGATTTGTGTGACAATGGTTTCTCAAGGAAATCATTGTACAATTTCATAACATCCTGGTTCTCATGGGAGAATCTGATCTTGGCGTTCTTGTCAAGAAAGTAGAGGTTTGCACCGCGTGTGTGTGCAAGTTCTTCGCCGTCGTGGATCGGCTGGCCGCCTCCGCCGACGCATCCTCCCGGACAGGCCATAACTTCCACAAAGTCGTAGTGTACTTCACCATGTTCAATTGCTTCAAGCAGTTTGCGTACATTTCCAAGACCACTGACAACAGCAGCACGGATTGTAGCATCACCGATCTGGACTTCAGCTTCTACAACACCCGTCTCAAAGGATGGACTGCGGACAATCTTAAATGCATCCGGATCCGGGTTACGTCCTGTTACAAGATAGTGTGCGGAACGAAGTGCAGCTTCCATAACACCGCCGGTAGCACCGAAGATAACACCGGCACCGGACCACTCTTTCATAAGCGGATCACATTCGCGGTCTTTCAGGATCTTTGGATCAATATGCGCAGCATGGATCATTCTTGTCAGCTCTCTTGTAGTGAGAACTGTGTCAATGTCATGTCCGGCATACTCGCCGTAGAAAAGTTCCATGTTGCGTTCACCTTTTTTCGCTACGCAAGGCATGACAGATACGGTGTAAATGTCCTCCGGAGCGACACCGATGGACTGTGCAAAATAAGTCTTCATAACAGCACCGAACATCTGCTGTGGTGACTTGGCTGTGGACAGCTGTGGCACCAGATGTGGGTACTGTGATTTGATGAAACGGATCCAGCCAGGGCAGCAGGAAGTGAACATCGGACGCAACTTTAATTCTCCTTTGGTGAAGCGCTGCAGGAATTCATTTCCTTCTTCCATGATCGTAAGGTCAGCAGAGAAAGAAGTATCGAAGACGTAGTCTACGCCGATCTTTTTCAAGGCGTCCATGATCTTTCCGATTGTTGCTTCTTCTCTGGACAGGCCGAGAGCTTCTCCCCATGCGGCACGGACTGCCGGAGCAACCTGTGCAACCACCACTTTCTTCTTGTCAGCAATCGCACTCCATACATCCTCTGTATCATCACGCTCACGAAGTGCGCCGACAGGACAATGAGTGATACACTGTCCGCAGAGAGAACAGGAGACTTCATTGATCTTTTTATTCCCGTTTACATTGATTGTTGTTCTTGAACCTGTACTTGTAACATCCCAGATGTTCAGTCCCTGGATCTTGTCACAAATCTGGATACAGCGCATACATTTGATACATTTGCGTGAATCACGGATGAGTGGGAATGTCTTGTCCCAAGGTGTATCTTCAAAGCGTTCTTTGAACGGAAGATCGATCAGGTTCAGATCATTTGCAACCTGCTGAAGTGTACAGTTCCCGCTTCTGACACAGGTTGCACATTTGCAGTCATGCTGGGAAAGGATAAGCTGTACAGTCTGTCTTCTTGCAATGCGTACCTTCGGGCTGTTCGTGTAGATCACCATGCCTTCGGTTACAACGTTATTACAGGATGTGACCAGACGATCTTTCCCTTCAATTTCAACAACACAGACACGGCATGCCGCAATCTCGTTGATATCTTTTAAATAACATAATTTCGGAATCGGAGTTCCAAGTTTTGCCGCAGCTTCCATGATAGTAGTTCCGGAAGGTACGGATATTTTCTGATTATCAATTGTAATATTTACCATTTTTCTTTCCGACCTCCTTTAAAGATACCATAACCGAAGTGGTCGCAGCGCAGGCATCTGTGGGATTCCTGTTTTGCTTCGGCTTCTGTCATACAGTTTTCAACACCTTCAAAATCACAGACACGGCTGCAGGCTTCACGTTCTGTAAGTTCAACTCTTCCGCAAGGTTCACGGTCGCTTAAGCGAGGCTCCGGAATCTCAACATCGCAGCTGATGATATGGTGGAAACCAAGATATTCATCGATATTGGCTGCAACAACCTTTGAAGCGGCGATTGCTTTGATTACAGAAGCAGGTCCGGATGCACAGTCTCCGCCGGCGAATACGCCAGGGATATTGTCGAAACCGCCATAACGCTCTGTCATGATCTTACCGCGGGAAACCGGAACGCCGGCTTCAGCGAAGTGTTCAGATTCGATATCCTGACCAATCGCAACGATGAGTGTCTGACAAGGGATAAGGAAATCTTCTTCACCTGTCGGACAGACACTTGCACGCCCATCTTTGATCTTGCTGATCATCTGTGGTGTGACGTAGATACCTGAAACGTGTCCGTTCTCATCAGTCTCGATTCTGGATGGCGCTTTCAGTGTAAGTACTTCAATTCCCTCTGCAACTGCACCTTCGATCTCAGCCGGAAGAGCAGTCATATCTGCAGTACGGCGTCTGTAAACGATACTTACTTTTTTTGCACCGAGACGTTTCGCTGTGCGGACGGCGTCCATGGAAACGTTACCGCCACCGATGACAGCAACTTCCTGTCCGGTAAGATCAGGGCTCTTGTCTTCTCCAACATCACGAAGGAAGGACACAGCAGAAATCACGCCTTCTGCATGTTCGCCTTCGATACCAAGCTTCTTATCAGTGCTTGCACCGATGGAAATAAGAACAGCATCATATTCCTGGCGGAGACTCTGAATTGTGATATCTTTACCAATACGTTTTCCAAATTCTACCTGAACTCCTGTCTCAAGGATTGCCAGAATGTCTTCGTCAAGACGATCTTTCGGAAGTCTGTAGTTCGGGATTCCATAGCGGAGCATTCCGCCGAGCTTTGGAAGCATCTCGAATACGGTTGTCTGATGTCCCATCAACTGCAGGTAGTAAGCAGCACTGAGTCCACCAGGTCCACCGCCTACGACAGCGATACGCTTTCCGGTGGAAGGTGCGCATTCCGGTGGCGGAACCTTGCCTGCATAATCAGCGGCCATACGTTTCAGTCCACGGATATTGATGGCATCATCTACGATATTTCTACGGCAGCGGGCCTCACAAGGATGCTCACAAATAAAACCGCAGGTTGTCGGGAACGGATTATCCTTACGGATCAGACGGATTGCGTCAGCGTAACGGCCCTCTCCGGTCAGTGCGATATATCCAGGGATATCAACATGTGCAGGACAGAGAGAAACGCAAGGTACAGGCTGTGTATAGTGGCAGGTACAGCGTCCCTGACGGACATGTTCTTCATAATCTTCGCGACAGTCTCTTAAGCTCTTATGTACCATGGCACCGGCTTCATATCCGATCGGACAGTCAGATCCTTCGCGGATGGATTCAGACAATGTGTCAATCAGATCAAGTGTCTCCATTGTAGCAGTACCGTTCATAACATCTGTCAGAAGGTTCTTCAACTGCCACAGCCCAACGCGGCACGGGGTACATTTTCCACAGGATTGTGTCTGACACATCTCGATGAATGCACGAGTCATGTCAACCGGACATAATCCCGGAGGGCTGGATTCAATTCTGCGTTCCAGATCTTTGTACAACTCTTCAACGACGAGCTGGCCTTTGTCTGGACCTGGGATTTCAAGTCTACTCATTTTAAACCTCTCCTTTTACCATAACGTTCATTACTGACTGATTTTAAAATAGGAAATGTATTTGAAAAAACCTATCTTCAAACCAGTAGAGTTCCATTTGGTAATATTCTACAAATAAATCAAAAAATTATCAAGAAAAGTTTAAAAAATGACAAGCTTGTTATTTATTATACGAACAACAAGCTTGTCAAAAATAAACAAAAATATTCTAAAAAATATTGAGAAACAGCTAAAAAAATTTAATTCATATAGCGGTAGCAACGAAAATAATAACAGAGCGTTCACCTAAAAATATTTTAGATTCTACCGTAGGCATTGAATTTTTGTGAAAAAACTGACATTTAGGATCGCCGGTGTTGACCGCAACTTTCCATTTGTAATGTTCAGGAAGTTCTGGCAGAGTGAGTGTAACCGGAAACCATCCGGAATTTACAGCCAGATAAACAAGGTCTTCTTTTTGGGTTGATTCATTATAGCCTGCGAATCGTACACAGACAACATGGCTGTCACCGGAGAAATTTGTCTCATCCGGAGTGAGCCCATGCGTGCTCATTGCCGGAATACCAAGATAGCTTGGTTCGAGATCCTTACGGATGACAGGATGATCTTTGCGGAACCGGATCATATATTGAAAGAAATCGAACAGATCCTTATTTTTTTTGAGGAGACTCCAGTCCAGCCAGGAGATCAGGTTATCCTGGCAATAAGGGTTATTATTTCCATAACGTGTGTCTGCAAATTCATCACCGGAGAGGAACATTGGAGTTCCGCGGCTGCAAAGCAGAATGGCACAGGCATTTTTCATCAGTCGTTTACGAAGTGCCAGAATGGCAGGATCATCTGTTTCGCCTTCTACGCCACAGTTCCAGCTGTTATTGTCGTCAGCTCCGTCAGTGTTCCCCCAACCGTTGGCTTCATTATGCTTCTGGTTATAACTGTACAAATCATAAAGCGTGAATCCATCATGACAGGTGAGAAAGTTGATGGAAGCATTTCCACCTCGGTAAGCAGGATCGTACAGATCAGGAGAACCTGTGATTCTTGCTGCAGCAGTCTGGGCAAGGAAGTCATCTCCTTTTAAAAAGCGGCGCATATCATCACGGTAGCGCCCATTCCATTCAGCCCAGCGCTTCCAGGAAGGGAAAGAACCGACCTGATAAAGTCCGCCGGCATCCCATGCTTCAGCGATCAGTTTTACATTTCCAAGGATCGAGTCGAATGCAAGGCTTCGCAGAAGCGGTGGTTGGCTTAGAGGGGTTCCGTCATCATTTCGCCCAAGAATGGAAGCAAGATCAAAACGGAATCCGTCTACACGGTATTCGATGACCCAGTAACGCAGACACTCCAAAATCATGTCTCGTACAACAGGGTGATTGCAGTTCAGTGTATTTCCACATCCGCTGAAATTATAATAATGTCCGTCCGGAGTCAACATATAGTAAATGTTGTTGTCAAAGCCTTTGAAAGAAAAGCACGGACCGAATTCATTTCCCTCAGCAGTGTGGTTGAAGACGACATCGAGGATCACTTCTATACCATTGTCATGGAGATCTTTGATCAGTGTCTTGAGTTCCAGTCCTTCGCGGTTATATTCCATAGAAGAACAGTAGCTTGTATTTGGTGCAAAGAAACTGACCGGATTATATCCCCAGAAATCAATAAGTTCATTTTCATCAATCAATCGTACATCACGCATCTCATCAAATTCGAAGATTGGCATTAGTTCAACAGCATTGACTCCAAGTTCTTTCAAATAAGGAATCTTTTCGCGCAGGCCTTCGAAGGTACCGTGGTGCTTAACACCGGAACTTTCATCCATGGTAAATCCGCGGACGTGTAGCTCGTAGATGATCAAGTCTTCCATAGGAATAGAATGGTGACGCTGGTCACCCCAGTCAAAGTTGGATTGTACCACACGGGCACGATAACCATGCTGGGCGTTATTTACATGCCCCCACTGGCTCTGTCCGGTGACGGCACGCGCATAAGGATCCAGCAGGATTTTGTTTTTATCAAAACGGAGTCCTTTCTTTTCATCATAAGGACCATCCAATCGATAGGCGTACTCAAATTCTTCGATATCTAGATCAAAGACGATCATAGAATAGCAGAATCCGATCCTGTAACTTTCCGGAAATGGAATCACGGCGTAAGGTTCTTCGGCTTTGCGGTGAAACAGCAGAAGCTCGCAGGAGGTAGCTCCGTGTGTATGAATCGTAAAGTTGACACCACCCGGGATAGCGACTGCACCAAATTCACGGAAAAAGCCGGGACGGATCTGGAATCCATTGACGGTATCGATTGGCTTGAGCTGTTCGGATATTACTGGCATATAGGAAAACTCCTTTCTAATTGTATTCAAGTTAGAATGAATTAAGAATTAACATAACAATTAACATAAGTATAACACTTAGAAAAATAAAAGCATAGGTTCAGCCTATCATTCTTCAAGGAAATGTGTTACAATAATGTCATTGTGTTGCTGATTGTACATAGTGTGAGCAGTAACTCACTGTGTCAGAAAATGTCTGACGAAATGCGTAGCATTTTGGAGGTTGGCTCTGAACGGTTACATTATTTGTAGAAAAGAGGTTATGGTATTATGGCAGAAGAGCAGAAAACAGCAGGATGTTCAGAGGAATCCTGCGCCAGCTGTGCCAGTGCAGGAACATGCACAAGTAAGAAAGTTGATATGCATGAACCGATGAACATGTATTCATCTATTAAAAAAGTGATCGGCGTTGTCAGTGGAAAGGGCGGCGTTGGTAAGTCACTCGTGACAGCATCCCTTGCAAGAATGATGAGAGCAAAAGGATATAATGTTGGTATCATGGATGCAGATATTACAGGTCCATCTATCCCAAAGATGTACGGACTTCATGAGATGGCAGTAGGAACTGAGCAGGGAATTCTTCCATGTGAAGCAGCAGACGGAACAAAGATCATGTCTGTCAATCTTCTTTTGGAAGACGAGGAAGCACCGGTTATCTGGAGGGGACCAGTGATCGCAGGTGTTGTAAAGCAGTTCTGGACAGATGTTATGTGGGGAGATCTTGATTATCTCTTCGTTGATATGCCACCTGGAACAGGTGATGTTCCGCTGACAGTATTCCAGTCTCTTCCGGTTGATGGAGTTGTGATCGTTACATCTCCGCAGGATCTTGTACAGATGATCGTGAAGAAGGCATATGGAATGGCGAAGCAGATGAATATTCCGGTTCTTGGAATTGTTGAGAACTACAGCTATGTGAAGTGTCCGGATTGTGGCAAAGAGATTAAAGTATTTGGAGAAAGCCACATTGATGAGATTGCAGAAGATCTTAATGTTCCGGTTCTCGGAAAGATGCCACTTGACCCGGCAATCGCGCAGATGGTTGAGGAAGAGAAGTTTTCTGAGGCAGAGAATCCATATCTGGAAGGATTCGAACTGTAAAGCAAGTTGAGTGTATGTAATGGGAGTCATGGAAGACAAGGTTGGGGGATCGTGTCTTTCGTGGCTTTTTTACGCGAGCAACGAGCAAAGTCCGTGCTCCTAAAAGAATAACAGAAAAGCACAAATTATAAATCACACAGGAGGAATTAACACATGATAGGCGAAAGAATAGAATTATGGCACAAAGAAGAATATCATTACCCTGCGGCGCATGGTTTTATCCCGATTATGGTCAGCTATATTCATGAGGATGAGCTGATGCATCCGGCAATGTTGGTTGTTCCGGGTGGCGGTTACAGACTTGTGTCTCCGTCGGAAGCACATCTGGTTGCTATGGAATTTTATCAGGCCGGTTATAATGTGTTCGTCCTTGAATATACAGTGAATCCACTGGATGAAGCACCATTAAAGCTTCAGCCGCTGAAAGATATTTCCAGAGCAATGCGAATGATCCGTTTTCGTGCAGAACAGCTGCATATTTTATCGGATCAGATCGTGGTTTGTGGATTTTCAGCCGGAGGACATCTGTGTGCGAGTCTGTGTGTGCATGGAGCGGATATCGAGGATCCGGATGAAAAATATCAGAAGTTTTCAAACAAACCGGATGCCGCTGTGCTGTCTTATCCGGTAATCACTACAGGAAAGTACACACATAAAGATTCTTTTGTAGCTCTGTTTGGAAAGAATCCTACAAAAAAAGAGCTGGAATATATGTCAATTGAAAAGTATGTAACAAAAGAAATACCACCATGTTTTATCTGGCAGACAGCAACGGATGGAACCGTTCCGGTACAGAATAGCTATCTTTTAGCCCAGAAATGTCTGGAAGAAGGAGTTCCATTTGCGCACCATGTATTTTCAGAAGGCGTACATGGAATGTCTGTTGCAACAGAGGACTGGCTGGAACGCAGAGGAAGACAGCCTTATACACAGGAGCAGCTTCGTATGCTTGCAGAAGCGATTCTTGCGGGAGAAACTTCATTTTCAAAGGAAAAGGGAGAAGAACTTCTTGTGCAAAATGGGATTGGAAGAACACAGCCACCGAAATGGACAGCAGAGCAGAAAGAAGAAATCCGAAAGACTCTGAAAGAAGTACAGATCTGGCCCAAACTGGCAGAGGAATGGCTGGAGAAAATAATTGATTACAAAGGAGAAACACGATGAGAATTCTATTGATCCGTCACGGAGATCCGGATTATGTAAATGACACATTAACAGAAAAAGGAAGACGTGAAGCGGCACTGCTTGCAAAACGTGCAGTATCTATGAATATGGGGGAATGCTATAAGTCTCCACTTGGAAGAGCGAAGGATACGGCGACTCCATGTCTTGAGGTAACTGGAAAAACAGCAGAAATATTGGATTGGCTGCAAGAGTTCCCGGCGCAGGTTGATTTGAATAAAAATCCGGAACTTGAAAAAGCATATCCCGATGTGAAAAAAGAAGGTGAGCATTTCCTGCCTAGAATTGCATGGGATATGGTTCCGGGGTATTGGACAGAATATGAAGCTTATATGGATAAAAATGCATGGCGTGAAACAGAAGTGGCGAAAAATTCTGATCTTGTAGAAGTATACGATCATGTGATTGAAGAATTTGATCGCTTTCTCGCAGAGCATGGATATGTAAGAGAAGGGGCGCATTATCGTGTGGAGAAAGAAAGTGATGAGACAGTGACATTTTTCTGCCATTTCGGAATCAGCTGCGTGCTGTTGTCCCATTTATGGAATGTATCACCATTCGTGCTTTGGCATAGTCTGGCTCTTGCACCGACTTCTGTGACAGAAGTAGTAACAGAAGAGAGAGAACAGGGAACGGCATATTTCCGTGGATTGAAAGTAGGAGATATCTCACATCTCTATGCAGGTGGAGAAGAACCGTCCTTCGCAGCAAGATTCTGTGAGACATATAGCAACAAGGAGCAGAGACATTAAAATCAAATGTCTCTGCTCCTTGCTTTATGGATTTTGGTATTATTAAACCACTTTCTGATAAGCAATTCGTTCTGTTCCATCCTCAACATATACGATTCCGCAATACTTGAATCCATTCTTATCTAACAGATGCTGCATTACGATATTGTCCCGGTGTGTATCAATACGGATATTGCCGCATTGTTCCAAAGCCCAGTTCAGGCAGAAGGAAGCAGCACCTTTTACATTTCCGGTGGAAGTGATGCGGTGAACAACTCCGTAACGGGAGTCGTTGATCCATTCACCTTCGTAGATGCGCATGTAAGTCGGATCAGCCCCTTCTTTATAATAGAAAGTAGCAACTATCTGGTCCTTTTCTGTGCAGACATAACTGTTCCCCTCAGTGATGTCATCCAGAATTAACTGTGGAGAAGGATAATTGTTTTCCCATTGAGAAGCATTTCCATGAGTTGCCATGAATCTGCGTGCATGTTCGTACATCTTAAGAAGTACTTCAAGTTCTTCTGATTTTGTCTTTCTGATTTTCATAATACTCCTCTTTCATAAACTAAATATAGATACGCTAATGCACTATTATATCAAAAAACAGAACGTAACTCCATTGACAAAAATATAGAGAAAACATGAAACGAAATCGTTATCATAGAGGAAAAGTACCTAGATGATTTTCGGGAAGAAAAGCAGGCTGTTTATTTGCGTGTGAATCAGATTGTACACATGGGAAAAATGTTCTTTTTACAGTACATTTTTACTGTACTAAAGTTCGTACAATTCCCCGTAAAATGGGCGTTTTTTCGTATATTTTGTACTAAATCGAATACAAAGCGATTTCCGATATTTATTCTCGATTTTACGCTTGTCATTTATTTAACACGGTGTTATACTATGCCCGTAAAACAATTACAAAACTATTTTAGGAAAGAATATAGGAGGATTTTTCAATGGCTAATTTTGAGCAGTGGGCTGGCTTCAAGGGAAGAAAATGGACACACTCTGTAGACGTGCGTGATTTCATCCAGGAGAACTACACACCATATGAAGGTGATGAGGCATTCCTTGAGGGACCAACAGAAGCAACAGACAAATTATGGGGAAGACTGCAGGAGCTTCAGAAAGAAGAAAGAGCTAAGGGCGGAGTTCTTGACATGGAGACAGAGGTTGTTTCCGGTCTGACAGCATATGGCCCGGGATATATCGATGAGAGCATGAAAGACCTTGAGCAGATTGTTGGTTTGCAGACAGACAAGCCGCTGAAGAGAGCATTCATGCCTTATGGTGGTATCAAGATGGCAGAGCAGGCTTGTACAACATACGGATACCAGCCAAGCGAGAAACTGCATGAGATCTTCACAAAATATCATAAAACACACAACCAGGGAGTATTCGACATCTACACACCAGAGATGAAGAAAGCTCGTCATAACAAGATTATTACAGGACTTCCGGATACATACGGACGTGGACGTATCGTAGGTGACTACCGTCGTGTTGCACTGTATGGTATCGACTTCCTGATCGAGAGAAAACAGTATGACTTCGAGCGTTATGCAAGACACGGCATGAAGGGTGAGGATTTCCGTCTTCGTGAAGAGCTTGCAGATCAGATCAAAGCTCTGAAAGAAATGAAAGAAATGGCTGCAGCTTACGGATTTGATATTTCACAGCCGGCTAAGGATGCTCATGAAGCAGCTCAGTGGCTGTACTTCGGATATCTTGCAGCAATCAAGACTCAGAATGGTGCAGCTATGTCTGTAGGACGTATCTCTACATTCCTTGATATCTATATCGAGAGAGACCTGAAGGCTGGAAAGATCACAGAGAAGGAAGCTCAGGAGATCATCGACCACATGGTAATGAAATTCCGTATGGTTAAGTTCGCAAGAATCCCATCTTACAACCAGCTGTTCTCAGGAGACCCGACATGGGCAACACTTGAGGTTGGTGGACTTGGACAGGACGGACGTTCTATGGTAACAAAGAACGACTATCGTTTCCTCCACACACTGAACAACATGGGACCTTCACCAGAGCCGAACCTGACAGTTCTTTATTCTTCAAGACTGCCAGAGAACTTCAAGAAGTTCGCTTCCCTGATTTCTGTAACAACAAGTTCTATCCAGTATGAGAACGATGATGTTATGCGTCCGGTATGGGGCGATGACTACAGCATCTGCTGCTGTGTATCTGCTACAGAGACAGGTAAAGAGATGCAGTTCTTCGGAGCTCGTGCAAACCTTGCTAAGTGTCTTCTTTACGCTATCAACGGTGGTGTTGATGAAAAGACTAAAGTACAGGTAGGACCGGCTTACCAGCCAATTACTTCTGAGTACCTTGATTACGATGAAGTACTTGCTAAATATGATGAAATGATGGAGTGGCTGTCCAAGCTGTATGTTGATACACTGAACATGATCCACTACATGCATGACAAATACTACTATGAGGCAGCTCAGATGTCCCTGATCGACACAGACGTTAAACGTTCTTTCGCAACAGGTATCGCTGGATTCTCACACGTAGTAGACTCCTTAAGCGCTATTAAATACGC
>ERZ834382.2434-NODE-2434-length-13050-cov-9.059869_pt1 | contig 13050 bp, 9 predicted proteins | sample MGYA00519692_ERZ834382 | MGnify/ENA primary metagenome ERZ834382 (study PRJEB31850, sample SAMEA3708751) | human gut metagenome | biome: human gut; feature: human-associated habitat; material: faeces | place: China | collected 2014 ...
ACTACGAAAAGCTGGGGACTGAGTTTGTCAATGCATTGAACGAAATGCTGGTGTTTGATGCGGTAATCTGCAATGTGGACCGGCATTTCGGGAACTTTGGCGTAATGGTCGATAACCGGACGAATACTATCGTCTCCCCCGCTCCCCTGTTTGACCATGGCAATTCCCTCTTTAACTTTGCAGGCGCGGACGCCTGGGCGGACGAGGCCGCGCTGGAGGCGTATATCGAAACGCTGTACCCCAGCGTGTATGATGATTTTCTCGGTACAGCCAAGGCCGCGCTGACGCCGGAGCTGCGCGAGAAGCTGCGGCATCTGCTGAACTTCAAGTTCAAGAAGCACTCGCGCTATAACCTGCCCGAAAAAAGACTGAGGATGATCGAACAGCAGGTGCAGAAAAGAGTTGGGTTGCTGTTAAGTATATGAAAGCGAAAACAAGGCATTGGTTCATTTACCAACAGCCTTGTTTTCGCTTTCATATATTCGCGATTCATCTAATAGGTGTTCGCATTATGCCCCCTTGCGGGGCGCGACCGTCGTCACGCGCACCGTGACCGAGGGCGCAGCCGAATTTCAATCCACGCGCCCCATGCGGGGCGCGACAAACCATGCGGCAAGTGGTACGACGGTTATGGCATTTCAATCCACGCGCCCCGCGAGGGGCGCGACGCTCAAAGTGTAGAAGCTGCGAGGCATAATCTTATTTCAATCCACGCGCCCCATGCGGGGCGCGACGTAGAACGCGATGATGACTGCGTAGATCGTCATATTTCAATCCACGCGCCCCGCGAGGGGCGCGACGCTCGCCGCAGCTCGCGGTCTTCCCGCCGCCGTAATTTCAATCCACGCGCCCCGCGAGGGGCGCGACTATAGCGGTAGTCAGACCATGCTTCCTGATAACCATTTCAATCCACGCGCCCCTCGCGGGGCGCGACAAGTTTCAACGAGACCATCAGCGACATCTTCGTTATTTCAATCCACGCGCCCCGCGAGGGGCGCGACCGTGTAGCGCGATTGGAAACATAGATATCCGCGATTTCAATCCACGCGCCCCGCGAGGGGCGCGACGCTTTCCTCGTCTGGCTTCTCTGCCGCTTTGACCTATTTCAATCCACGCGCCCCGCGAGGGGCGCGACTGGCCGAGGTCATCAAGGGCCTCTCGGACCAAGTATTTCAATCCACGCGCCCCGCGAGGGGCGCGACATACGCTGCAATACGGGATGTTTTCGCCTTTCAGATTTCAATCCACGCGCCCCGCGAGGGGCGCGACCCGCTTTATTACTGGGTCAAAGAAACGGAGGAATATTTCAATCCACGCGCCCCGCGAGGGGCGCGACTATGTCTCAGACTACGGATTCCAACCACGATTTCATATTTCAATCCACGCGCCCCGCGAGGGGCGCGACCATACCACTATCCATGTGTCAAAACTCCTTCCTATTTCAATCCACGCGCCCCGCGAGGGGCGCGACGTCGTGCAAGGTGGTATACCATCCCTAAGTCTGTATTTCAATCCACGCGCCCCGCGAGGGGCGCGACCGCCGCTGGATTCCCGGTCGCTCCTAAACACTGAGAATTTCAATCCACGCGCCCCGCGAGGGGCGCGACTTACTCCCCGTGGTCAGAGGATGGAGAGTTTGAAATTTCAATCCACGCGCCCCGCGAGGGGCGCGACATTGACAAAAACAAACAAAACGTAGTATGCTGAAATTTCAATCCACGCGCCCCGCGAGGGGCGCGACCTCATTCATACTATGGTAACATTTAGCCATGGAAATATTTCAATCCACGCGCCCCGCGAGGGGCGCGACCAAACTTTTCTCCCTGATTCCCTTATTCTCATTGATATTTCAATCCACGCGCCCCGCGAGGGGCGCGACTAGTGCAATGGTCGCATGTCACTCTCTGAAGGTATTTCAATCCACGCGCCCCGCGAGGGGCGCGACAGAAGATGACGCGCGCCTCATAGTCCATCATCGGGATTTCAATCCACGCGCCCCGCGAGGGGCGCGACTTTGGAGCAGTGCTTCATCTGGCTTGGCATATAATATTTCAATCCACGCGCCCCGCGAGGGGCGCGACTTCGACGTGCCGGAACGAAACCTGGTCGACACGAATTTCAATCCACGCGCCCCGCGAGGGGCGCGACAAAGATGTTTGCAGCGTCAGGCATAGTCATCGGATTTCAATCCACGCGCCCCGCGAGGGGCGCGACTCGCTTCGTCAAACTGGTCAATAATGGCATTCATATTTCAATCCACGCGCCCCGCGAGGGGCGCGACCGGGGGACGCGGTAGAGACGCTATCGCGTGACAAAACATTTCAATCCACGCGCCCCGCGAGGGGCGCGACAACGATAGACGGCTATATATACTCGACCCGTCAAATTTCAATCCACGCGCCCCGCGAGGGGCGCGACTGATTTTGATCGCAACGGGTATCTCCTTGGTATCATTTCAATCCACGCGCCCCGCGAGGGGCGCGACGGTAGGCGCGATCACCACGGCGCTCGCAGTCAACGGCATTTCAATCCACGCGCCCCGCGAGGGGCGCGACCATTAACTACGTTGATACAACAAGATATCTTGATATTTCAATCCACGCGCCCCGCGAGGGGCGCGACACACCGTCAGAATCAACCCAAGTTTTGATAATAATTTCAATCCACGCGCCCCGCGAGGGGCGCGACGCTATGGCGGAGCAATGGGGCGGGGACATAAGGGAGATTTCAATCCACGCGCCCCGCGAGGGGCGCGACGCTATCAACGACTGAAATGAGGGAGCGAAAAGATATTTCAATCCACGCGCCCCGCGAGGGGCGCGACGGACACGCTCAAACCGCCGACACCTGTAGGCAAGCCATTTCAATCCACGCGCCCCGCGAGGGGCGCGACCTTCCAGTGATTCCAAACAAGACGGTTTGGAACAAAATTTCAATCCACGCGCCCCGCGAGGGGCGCGACTTTGTGCAGACGGTTCTGTTTCTAATGACCTTTTTCAATTTCAATCCACGCGCCCCGCGAGGGGCGCGACCAGTAACAACCCACTCAAAAGTAGAGGCATTGTTAATTTCAATCCACGCGCCCCGCGAGGGGCGCGACCTACGTATCGGAAGACCCTGCCAGACTGTTTAGATTTCAATCCACGCGCCCCGCGAGGGGCGCGACGGCGACAAAACCAGCCAATGCGGTTACAGAGGTATTTCAATCCACGCGCCCCGCGAGGGGCGCGACCGGAGGATACGGAGAACGATGCCCGCGATAGTGAATTTCAATCCACGCGCCCCGCGAGGGGCGCGACCCGCGGCTCGTGGCAATGATGCAGGATGGTCATATTTCAATCCACGCGCCCCGCGAGGGGCGCGACATGTCGCCACGCCACCGGAGTTTCGCTGTCAATTTTATTTCAATCCACGCGCCCCGCGAGGGGCGCGACTTTCAACCGCACGAGCGCCTATGGCGACAACGTATTTCAATCCACGCGCCCCGCGAGGGGCGCGACCATTATAATACTGCTCCCACTTACAACAAGCAATATTTCAATCCACGCGCCCCGCGAGGGGCGCGACGTGGCAACTGCCTGCAAAATTACCAAAAAAAATAATTTCAATCCACGCGCCCCGCGAGGGGCGCGACTTTCCGTCGCATTGACCTTTGTTTTGATGTCATCATATTTCAATCCACGCGCCCCGCGAGGGGCGCGACAGGCAAGCTATGACGATATTGCTACAACGAGAAGCATTTCAATCCACGCGCCCCGCGAGGGGCGCGACCTCCGCCCGTGACAGGTGCCATAAATATTTTGTATTTCAATCCACGCGCCCCGCGAGGGGCGCGACTCGGAGTCTTCCCGTATCGCCGTTGAGGAATTTCGTATTTCAATCCACGCGCCCCGCGAGGGGCGCGACTATTATGGATTGGTTCGGAGATACGTTTTTCATCATTTCAATCCACGCGCCCCGCGAGGGGCGCGACAGCAAAAGTGAACAAATTTCTTCGCACATTTTTGCAAAAAAGGCATGGATTCCAGATATTTTTGCGCAAAACGCTGCCTTTCAAAGCGTTTTGCCGCTTGCAGATCGGCAAAAACTTCTCTATTTGCGGTGCGAACCGCTGCGGAAATTTCTGCGAGCTTTTGCTTCGCACTATAAGATCATCGGTTCTTCCGGAAGGTAGGTCTGCTTGCAGCCAAAATGCTCAATTCTATTCTCATACTTTTTCCCGAGACAATAGAAACGCAGACTGTCTTTTTCCGGATCCATGATCCCGCAAAGCTCGTGCTGTAGCTTTCGATATTGCGCTGTATCCAGCAGACATTCAAACACGGAATTCTGCACGCGCTGACCGTAGTCGACGCACCGCTTTGCAATCTGCCGCAAACGCTTGCGCCCAGCGGCGTCTTCCGTGCTGACATCGTAAGTGATCAGTACCAGCATAAGAGCCTCACTTCCACAAAAACGGCGGGTAATCTTCGAGATCATCGCGCAGGTAACGTGCCAGCAGCAGGCTTTGCACATAAGGGACGAGTCCCCACGGCATCTTTTCATCCAGAAACGGGTGGGTGATAGTCTCCTTTTTCCGCTCCTGCCACTTTTGCAGAAACGTTCTGCGCCCTGCGTCCGTCAGCAGCACCGCGCCGCTTTCCCGAAACTCAAAATCGGCGGGCTTCATGATACGGTTGTTGATGAGCGTGAGCACAAAGCGGTCTGCAAAGCAGGGACGCAACTCCTCCATCAGATCGAGCGCCAGAGACTCCCGCCCGGGGCGGTCGCGGTGGAGACAGCCAACATACGCGTCCAGCCCCACGCTTTCGAGCGCCGATGCGCAGTCGTGTGCAAGCAGGCTATAGGCAAAAGACAGCATTGCATTGAACGCATCGAGCGGCGGACGGCGGCTGCGCTCGTGAAAGAAAAAGGTTTCCTTGCCCTGTAAAATCATGTCGTCCAGCACGCTGAAATATGCCGCTGCACCGATGCCTTCCAGTCCACGCAGACTGTCCGGCGATGTTTCCTCCGCAATTTGCGGCAAAAGCCCCTGAAGCTGCGCGGATACAGAGGAAAAGCGCACATCGTCAATGCGCTGGACATGGTCGCGGCGTGTGCGCTCCACGCTCCAGCGGGCATTGAAGACCTTGCCGAAAACCATATTCCGGGCGATTCGGCAGCTTTGCGATGGGTCATCTGCCACGCGGTACTGCATCCGCCGCAGAAGAACATTTCCCTGCATCTGCCCGGAAACGCGCGCAAGGAATTTTCCCCGTGGCGAGCAGAACGCAAGCCCAATCTCCCGCTGCGCGCATTTTCCCATCAATGCAGGCGAAGCCCCTGCGTAGGAGAAGGTGACGATGCTTTGCAGCGTGTGCAGCGGATAGCGCGCGACCGCTTCCCCGCCGCGGTTCGCCATAATATTTTCGCCGTCCAATGAGAGGTAGATGTCCTCCGAGGTGACAAAAAGCGTATTCAATAGCTGTCTCATGGCGCTCCCTCCATAGCGCCGCGCAGATACGAGGAAACGGATTTTCCGCGCATCAGCTTCGGCAGGCACAGCGATTTGAGCGAGCAGGCGCTGCAGGCCTTTGTCGGCTTTACCTTCGGCGTGTGGCCGCGCCGGTAAAGGTCGTGCATCTCCGACAGAAGAGCCGTTACCTCCCGCCGCAGCTCCGGCGTAAAGTCTACCTCGGTGCGGCGCCGCGGCTCGCCGTAATACAGCGCGCCACGCGGAATCTCGCAGCAGAGCATTTCTTCAAGGCACATCGCCTGTCCGCAGAGTTGAAGCGCATCCTCCGTTCCCTCTTTTGGTTTTCCACGCTTATATTCCACAGGATATGGCTGCCACAGCCCCTCACGCCCCTTGAGCGGGATGCCGGTTTCGCCGCGGTGAAATTCCAGCACGTCGCACGCGCCGGAAACGCCGAGCGAGCGCGAGAAAATGCGCATATCGCGTGTGACGAGGAGATCTCCCCTGCTTTCGGAAAATGCGCCGTTGTGCGCGTTTTCATGCAGGATCGCGCCGTCCGTCGTGCGGTAATTCTCCGCCCACTGGTTCTCGATGTGAATGAGCGCCCACTGGCGGCGGCAGAACTTAAAATGCTGCAAGCCGGAGAGCTGGAGGAAGTCCTCGTCATTAAAGTCCATCAATCACTTCCGGTTCCAATCCAGGCAGAGCTTCTACAGTGATGGCATAGTCATCCACAGAGGAAGGAATATGGTCTGAATCTTTCAGAGTGACTTTTACAGAACGGTGTACTTTGGCGGAAGAATACTGCCCGTCCTTGCAGTTATGCTGCCACCAGAAAAGCTTGACCACCTCCATAGAACCATCTGGACGGGCGGCGGAGGCATCATTGACAAACAGCGTCCGTAGACACTCCTTCACCACTTGTGCGTCCTCTTCTGTGAAGCCTGTTTTTTCTGCCAACTGCACATTGATGGAGCCTTTGAGCAGATAAAGGCCGAACTGTACAAAATGCTTATTGCCCATGGTATCCGAAGAACGTTTTTCACCGGGTTCACCGTTGACACTTTTTGTAATCTGAAGTGTCTGCACATCCACGGGTGAAATACTGACCGCCTGATGAATGGAAACAGGGCCACGCACACCCGCAGATACACTGTCTTTGCCCTTAAAAGCGAACACCTGTCCGAATGTGCGTACATCCAGCCAAGTTTCGCAGGCTTTTTTGGTATACTCCTCACGATTTTTAATGCCTTTCAGGGTTGTGGAAGCACGTTCGCTCAGGCTGCCAAAGCCATCATCACACCGGTCCTCAGATTGCACAAAGATTGAATAACCCTGATCCTGCATCCGGTTGCGAATCTTCCGCTTGATGCACACATCGGAAATCTCACCAAAATTGTTATAATCCGTGCGGGGCCGGTTGCCGTTTAAGGGATCGCCGTTGGCATTTGCCATGTTGACCGAGATCAATGCTACAAAATCGATCTTGTTCTGTAATGTACTCATTGCTTGCTGTCCTCCTCGTTCTGTTCATTCTCTTTTTTCTGATACAGTGCGCTGCGCTGGAGATAGTATCCCATCAGATAGCTGGGCTCCAACGGCCGATTTCTCTGGTTTTCTGGGAATTTATCGATTTCTTCCATGATTTGGCCGATCATATTCTTGTAAAATACGCGGCTTCCCGGGCGGAGCCTCGGTAAATAAGCCTGCTCAAGCTGCTTTTCCAGATTGGCCGCCACATACATGGGACGGCGGCAGAAAACGGACATCTGCCGGATTGCATTCGGTTCCCGATTTTCGTTGTCAGTGTAAGTATCCCGCTCCACTTTTTCCATCACGGCCAACAAACGGCCAAACTGATAGCTGCGATCTTGTTTGCTGGAATCCAGTGCCATACTCCATTCCTCCCCATTTCGATCAAAATCATATTTTTTCAAAACAGCACACGCTGTAAACAACACGCCTCGCCAGATATCCTTTTCAAAAGACTGTGGATTTGAAGCCCGCCAAACCAGCATATCTTTGATGTCGGAAGGGAATCTGGCGCGGTCTACACGGCAGGACAGCAACCGTTGGACTTGCTGCTTTAACACCCGATTGTCCGTTTTCAGCTGGCCGTTCTGGCAGGTCCCAAAGGCGTCATTCACGATCTGGTATAAGGACGGTGCCCAGATGGCACCCTGCCAGTTGGGCCAGCAGCAGATCGCGTCCCAATCATGGAGCCTTTGCAGAAAATCCGATCCCATCAGTTCATTGTAATATGTCATGGATAAGCGACCTGTGGTGGCAGCATCGAAAGCTGCGATCACAACTCCGGCAGAATCCGGTAGTAAATTGCGGTATCCCATCAGCGTTTTGTGCAAGTCCTCCCGGTATTCGGTCGGTTCGGTGATCGGCGTTTTATTCACTCGAAATGGGCCCGTTGCGCTGCAGGTTTTTCTCCCCTGCGGATTCCAGCACAAAAACACTCTACCACCGATCAAAGTTCCCTGATTCACAATCAACCAGCGCAGCGCGTTGTGTGCCTCCTGGGATGCCTCGTAACCGATAGTCGCTGCCTGCCAATCCGACGCAAATCGCCCACGGTAAGTGAAACCGTTTTCATCGTTCGAGGAAATCAATTTGGCATTACCGCCGCATGCCGGAGCAATCCCTTTGGGATGCTGGATAGCGGGTCGTGACAGTGTTCCGCTAACCATACATAGTTCTTTACCCTGCCCTTCCATTTTGGCGCGGTAGTAATCTATAAATGCGCGAAAAAGGCTTTGGTCTTGCCAGCATGCGTCAGATTCGTTACTGTCCAACCCGACCACGCGCCAACACACCATGGCATCTTCTTCCTTGGGATGTCCCTTTTCATCAAGCTGTATAACATCGCTCTGTGCAAGGTCGGCAAGAATCGTGCCGCTTTTTACATAATTTAGAATCGGCCGGAGTTTAGGGTGTCCGCAAGAAGATTCTGCCCATTGTGTCAGCTGCGTCACATATCCTTCATATTTCTTGGCGTCGTACCCTGCCAGATACTTTAGTTGATCGCAAAGGGGATGCGGTCTTGGGTTTGTCCCGCTGCGCCCGCCGGATTCCTCTGTGACTGGAATTACAATTTTAGGTTCTTTTTTGTCTATTGCCTTAGCACTTCGAAATCTCCCATCCTGGTTTAGAGTAATCTCGATCTGTGCAGAGGTTAAAATATGGGAAACAGGGGCCAGCGTTTCCTTCTTTTCTCCTGCTTGTGGTAGACCTACAAGGCGAATATGGCAGTCATAGGTTTCACATGCTTTTTGCAGCAGTCCCATTCAGTCCACCTCCCCAAATTCCCTTAGTCCCGAAAAGTTTTGCAGAGATGCGCCAAAGGGCTTGACCGGCATTTCACCTAACGTTTTATGCAACGGACATTCTTTCGGCTTTGGGAAGGTAATAATTCCCTTCCGCATCACCGCATTCCAAAAATTCGCCGTCATGTGCCCTGCCGTATCTGCGGAATATGCTTCATCGGCATAAGTGATTCCATGATACATCAAACCGAAACTTAGTTCCTGGATCTCATCATAGGGACTGCTTCCTTCGTCGAATACGCAAGGTTCCACGTATCCCTGGCACTCCCGCGTTCCCAGAAAAATATCCCGTCTTCCGCCCTTTCGGATCATCCGTTTTGCAATCTCATGGTGCTTATTTTCATTGCGGTCTCCTGCCAACTCTGCGCGATTTTCGTTCCATTCAAAGTGAGCTCGTACTTTGTAACAACAGTTTTTCAGATAAGTATAGTAAGCCAAATCGTTGCCGCCGTGGTACTTGATAGGCCGCATGCCTTTCACTTCCGTTTGGATAGGGTTCATCACGCGAACAGCGTCAATATACCAGATCAACGTGGGTTTCCAATACACTGAGGACAAAATTCCTTTCAAGGCTTCATAGGTTGGCACTTGATAGGTGCATTTTTCTCCGCCAAGGCGAAGAATTGGATCAGAGAACAGAGCATAATCCCCTGTTACCTGAAATTCCACAAGGTTTGGATATTGCGTATTTCTCACAATTACACCTCCAAAAACTGTATTTCTATCCCTTCGAGGGAAAAACCAAGTTCTTTGTCATAAAAGTTATCTGATAGCATCCATATTCTATCATTTTCGCCACTAACTGGTAATAATCCGTGATTTTGCTCTAATTGCTTTCGTTGATATTCATACAAAGAAATTGTGTATGGTTTGGCGCGTGCGATACACTCTTTTCTGTATTCCAAATCCAAAGCAGCCCGTTCAGATCCAAGATCTGCGATGATCATTCGTCCTTCTTTGTAGGGAACGATAACATCAAGACTTGCATCGTCGTACACTTGAAACAGGTTGCCCGCTAAGCGAAATGCCTGGTTTAAAAAATAGTTTCCATGCGCTTCAACTCGGTCATCTGCAAAACAGCTGTTGGCTGATAGCAAAGAAAAAATGGAATATGGTTTTCCCTTTATGTTATAGTCCTGGAACCCTTCCGGCATTTCCTTGTAAAGCCTGCGGTAATAATCATTGATGGCTTCATCGGAAGAAAGGTCATTTTGAAATTGCTGTGGGCAACGGCAGTATTGTGCCAGCAAACTTTCGGTCGCATCTTTTCCCCGCTGAATTTCGGATAGTTTAGTCAGATTTTCATTCTGACACGGCACCAGATAAACCGGCGCGGGAGTGTCCGATTCGCCATTGCGGTTACAGCGACCTGCAGACTGGATGACACTGTCCATTCCTGCGGAAAGGCGGATGACCCGCTCAAAGGAAATATCGACACCGGCTTCAATGACTTGCGTGGATATGCAGATCACTTTCTTGTCCGATGTTTGTGATGTGGACTTCAAATCATCCAAAACTGCTTGCAGATCGTTCAGAACAATCCTTCGATGTGCCATGCACATAGCTGCGGATAGATGGAAACAATGGGCCGTACCACCTGATAGCGCTTCATAGAGATATGCAGCCTCACTTTTCTTATTGCAAACGATCAGCAGGCTGTTGGCCTGCTCCAAAACCCGCTGAGCAAATGCAGGGATGCCATCCAGGCGCATCATTTCAACAGGCTTAATTTGTGTTCTGCGGAAGGTATTCCACAACTTCGGAGTATATGGCACCATGTCGATACGCTGAGTAAATATAGGATGCGCAGCCCTTTCGAAGCACGGTTGGGTTGCGGAGCACAAAATGACAGTCGCGCCGCAGACTTCTGATAAGAAGTTGATCGTTAGGTTAAATAGCGTTAGCATTTTGGTAGGCACCGTTTGGACCTCGTCCATGACAATGACACTATCGGCAAGGGCCTGAAAACGGCGGATCGAGGAAGTATTCCCGTCCAGGAATGTATTCAGCAGTTGTGCAAGTGTGGTAATAATGATCGGCGCACTCCAATCCTCCAACAACAGTTCCTGCGTATCCAATTGTTCCGCTATTTCTTGTGTGCGAATAAGGTTGGAATGGTGCTCCAGAATGATGCTGTTATCTCCGACAAAGTTCCGAATCACTTTTGCGTTTTGATCTAAAATTGTTAGCAGCGGCGCGGTAAAAATAATTCTGGATTTATTCCATTTGGCAGCATGCGCTAAAGCATAACGCAAAGAACTCAGCGTTTTCCCGGCTCCCGTAGGTACATTCAGATGGTAAACACCGCCGGGCTGATTTGCAAACCGTCGGCACTGATCTGAAATTTCCCGTCTTGCTTTCTGTATATCTGTTTGGGAAGAGAATTCCGAAAGCTTTTGTTCCATGTGTTGTAGATAGGCATTCCACATATCACGCAAGTCTTTTGTATGGGGTAAACGCGAAGTTCCTGTTACAAATTCTGTGGTATCCCGCCGGTCGCCTTGGATTACCGCCGACAGCAAAAGTCTTGCCATCAGACCGACATAGAAGTATAGATCATTCTCCTGAGAAGATTCGAAATCCAGTATCTTCTGGATTTTTTCAAAAATAATAGACATCTCTTCGCAAGAGGCTTGAAACAATTGATTTGTTTCATCACGCGTGATAAGGAGCATTTCCGCATTTTTTATAGCTTCCTGATATTCGCTATCATGGGATTGAAGCCTGTGCAGAAATCCTGAGGCATGGTTTTCATCAATGCAGTCAAACAGCCCATGGTGTGCACCAACGGCAAAAGCCAGCAGTTCACATGTGATGTCATTAAAAGACTCATGTTTTGATCCATGATAATGTTCCAGTAGAAATCGAACTCCTGCAAAGGTATGAACCACGGAGCCGCGCCGTACTGCTTCGCCGCGTGCGGCGCGTTCCAAATAGATTTGATATTCTTGCGTTAATTTGCCTGTATCGTGCATCAATCCCGCTAAATAGGCTGTATTTGATAACCCAACGCCGGATAAGCACTCTGCAGCATAGCTGGCAGCCTTTCGGCAATGCTCTGCCACTGTCTGACGGCGCCCATCCTCTGCAATGTGGGCGTAATAGTCCATTTCATTTCCTCCAAAAAGAAAAAACCAGCCCTGTAATATTACAGGGCTGACTCTAGGGGGGCCGAAGAACAGCCCTTGTTCTGTCAATATAATACAATTTATTGGCAAATATGTCAATGAATTGTGGTGCGAACTTACCAATGCATACCGGCGATACGTATTTCTACAGCATTTGTGAGAGATGGATGCGATTCGTCTGCTTCGTATCCGGCATATCTGCACCTCATTCCTTGCTCAGATCTTCCGTCTTGAAGGTCGTATACCCCTCATAGTAGTAGCTGTGGTCGATGCCTTTCATATAGACCTCGCGGCTATTGATCTCGTTGGTCAAAGCCGCCTTCAGCAGCACCTTGATCTCCACGTCCTTGATGGGGCTGCGCTCCATGGCCAGTAGGTAGTCCTCTTTATCGACCTTGCTCCAATCCACAACCTGTCCGATACCGGCTTTCAGCATCTGGTCAAGCCACAGGCGGGTGCTACGGCCGTTGCCCTCTCGGAACGGGTGGGCGATATTCATCTCCACATACTTCTCGATGATCTCGTCAAAGGTGGACTGGGGCATCTTATCGATGTTTCCAAGCGCCGCCTCCAGATACATCAAAGGGGCAAAGCGGAAATTGCCCTTTGCCAGATTCACCGTTCGCAGTTCACCGGCAAAGTCATAAATATCCTCGAACAGCGCCTTATGAATGGCTTGCAGTGACGTGAATCTGCCGGGTGCCAGTTTGTCCAGAGTGCCGCTCTCAAATAGTTCCACGGCTTTTCTTTTGCTGATACGCTCCTCCTCGCGGGCAAGCTCGGCGGAGTTGGTGATACCAAGTTTATTTTCAAGTGCCATTGTGGGCCTCCCTGCGTTTTATGAAATAGACTTTTAGTGTGTATCCCAAAATCGGTGCACAGCGCATCCTGCCTATACTCTTATAAAATAATTATATCATAAAACGCTGTATCCACAAGCAATATTTCGATGCTTGCGCCCCAGAAGCGGGAATTGATCGATATAACAAAAACGGGCGCGCAGCCTTGAGAAAGGAGGCTGCGCGCTCTGCTTTTTGTCGTTGGCCTTGTTCAGACGGCATATATCTTGGAATAAGCTATCTCAAAGCCGCTTTGCGATCTGCCAGATCACCCGCTGTGCTGTCGTGACTGC
>ERZ834382.2436-NODE-2436-length-13046-cov-4.780771_pt1 | contig 13046 bp, 13 predicted proteins | sample MGYA00519692_ERZ834382 | MGnify/ENA primary metagenome ERZ834382 (study PRJEB31850, sample SAMEA3708751) | human gut metagenome | biome: human gut; feature: human-associated habitat; material: faeces | place: China | collected 2014 ...
TTTTCGTTAATATCTTTAAGCTTATCATTGTAGTCCTTTAATGCTTTCGCCTTGTCTTTTTCAGACTTAGAACTGTTTGAAGATTTGCCTAAACTGCCTTTGTTAATTCCGTCTATTGTGTTTTTAGCCCAAGTTTGATATGCGTCTACTCGTGACTTCAAACGTCCAGCAACATCATCGCTGATCGTGCCTGCTGCTTGAGCCTCTGCTATCTTTGCATATACCAAACCCCATGTACTTTCAGTTGCTTCCTTTGTAGATTGAGTTAAGTAGTCAAGTTGCTCGGCTTCACTACCTAATTTTGTTACACTGTCTACTAATGTTGATGCTTGTTTTGCAGCAAGGTCATTTATTCTTGCTTCTGTAAGCTTATATAAGTTTTCAGAAGTAAGTGCAAGTGTACCGTTTTCGTCCATCAACAGATTTAAGTATTCAGGTTCTAATTCCATTAAGCTTTGGAATGTATCTACTGATAAATATCCGTTCTCATTGTATTCTTCAATGGCTGTCGATGCTACTTGATATGCTGATTGGATTTTGTCTAATGAATCGTTGAGTTCTTTTAAAGCGATTGAATTAGTATCCGCCGCCTCAGTAACCTTATTAAATGTATTAGCAAGATTACCGTACCATGAACTATCATCTTCCGCTATGACACCTAAGCTTACAAGCTTATTGTACAATTCACTGCCGACTGGAATTAAGTCTTTAATCTTCTCGCTGGTTAATTCACCAACATCACCTAAAGATTCAAGTTGTGACTTTATGTCTGAAAACTCGTCCTTGTTTAATATATGAGTAAAAGCATTATACTTTGCGTCTGTACCGCCGGTTTCGATTGCAACTCTATCACGAAAATCATTGATATAATCAAGATATTCATTTACATTACGTTCATCATCATTTTGCGGATTTGTTATGTAACCAATGCCGTCCGAATCAGTCAGCCATTGTTGAGATTTATCATTAAGATATGTTTCTATCTCTTTGATTTGCTTGTCAATTCTGTCTTTGTCTTTTTGAGTTGTGGCATTTGCGTATTGGTCTTTTAAGCTTTCATACTGTTGGAATTGTTGTTCAATATATGAGCGTTCACTTGTAGAATAATCAATGCCCATTCCCATAGAGCCTAAATCTCTCCAAATACTTGACCATGACCATGTCTTCCATGTACCATTGTCTGCACCTAAAAATGGAGTATGATAATGTGTGTATTCTCCGGTATCGTCAACATCTTTCTTCATTGTGGCTACAAATTCTTTATTTACATCATTTTGTGCAAGCTTTTTACTTTGCTCCAATAAATCTTGTTGACGTTTTAATTCTGCATTTGTTTCTTTAAGCTTATCAAGTTCTTCCCTTTCAACAAAGGTTAAGTTATCTTTCGCTTCTAACTCAACAATACGTTGAGTGGCGGTTTCTAATTCACTTTGAATTGACTGTAATTTTGATTCAAATTCATCATATTTAGATTTTAAGTCATCAAGCTTTTGTCTATGTTCATCAAGCGATACAGTAAATAAATCATATGCCTTAGTTATTCCATAGACCGCCGCAATGAGAATAGTTATCATGCCTACCGGTGTAGCCGCCCATGCCGCCGCCTGCTCAATCAAGTCACCGGTAACCATTCTTATTGCCATACCTAAGTTACCCTCAGCAAGACCTAATTGAATGATACCTGCATATACATTGTTAGCCGCAAAAGCTTGCAAAGCTCTGTTTGCCAAATTCAAAGACACCACTAATAACGTCATCTGAGTAGCAAATTGACCGACACCTGTATTTAGTAGCTTTAGTATACCTGACACAACGTCTAAACTTGTTTTAATAGCAGAAATATCAGTAATGCTTGATATATAACTTGTCCAATTTGCTTTTAACATCTCAAGCTTTGCGTTCCACGAGTCAAGATAATACTCATTTTCTCTCATTGCACTACCGGCTGACTCGTCATAGATTTGACTTGCTTTCTTCACATCATTGAAGTTTTCCATAAGTGCAGTAAATATATTACTCTGCCTTTTGTTTGCCAATGCCTCTTGTATTGCTGACTGCTGAACAGAAGATAAATTCTCCCATTTGTCAGCAAGGTCTTGTAATATCTGCATAGGATTGCGTAGCTCAGACACTCCGTTTACTGTCTCACGAATATCAATACCTACATCTTCCAATGTCGATTCTGCCTTTGCTAAACTGTTTTCATCAATGATTTCACCAGTCTCTAAGTCAGTACCTTTTATCTGCCTTATATTCATCAAGATAGTTCGCATTCCCCTTGCAACTACCTTACCACTCTCTTGCGTTTTAGCTTGTGCAGTGCCGACTAAAGCCGAGTAATCTTTTGCCGAAAGTCCAGCTTGTGCGAATACTGAGGCAGACACTGTCATTCCTTCAGCCAAGTCGGTTACAGTTGTAGCTGTCCTATTTGACAGTTCATTGAATCCGTCAAGTATAGTTGATAATTGTTCAATGTCACCGTTTAACTTCCAAGCTGCATCACTGCTTATCAAAAATTGATTAGCAAGGTCATTGTCCACGTCACCGACATTCTCGGTCAGCAGTGCCAACTCACCCAACTTATCCGATTTGTCGTTATATCCGGCTTTAGCAAATGCGGCGGTTGATGCCAAGTATTCGGACGGCGACCGTCCATAATTCTGTGAGACTTTATATGAAGATTTTTCAAGTCTTTCCATCTCGTCCGCACTCTTACCGGTAACTTTTCGTATGTTTACCATCTCACTGTCAACATTCTTAAGTTCAGAATACGCATCCGAAATTGACTCATAAACTTGATTAATGACCTTGTATCCCATAAATGCAGTCAAGCCATTTTGCAAGAGATTAACAAAACTATTAGTCTGTTCAACCGTATCTCTCATATGAGAGTGAGTATGCTGAACTTCTCCGTCGATTCTTTGTGTTACGTTCAGATTCTGTGTAAGCGTTCTATTTTGTCTTGCCAGTGCCGATATTGCATTATTTCTTGTTTGGTTTGTTCGTTCTTGTGCAAGTTGAATTCTTTGTAACACTGCCAAACGTTGCGTTTCCAACCTATATTGTTGTTGCTCAGTCGTTAAAAGTGAATTACTATTTACTCTAATCTGAGTGTTATTAATACGATTAATTCTTTCTTTCAATGTGTTTAACTGTTTAAGTGCATTGTCAAGATTGCCCGTATTAACAGTAATATTAACTCGTCTATTGTTTAACTTATTTACAATATTCTGTATTCTATTTTGAACTTGTTTGACCGTCTCTTCATTTAGAGATAATCTTAATTGTACTACATCATCCCCCATAGATTATCTCCCATCATTCCGCACTCTTGCCAAGCTGATTCAACTTGTCCATAAGTTCACTTTTTTGTTGTTCTATTTTTTCTATCATTTCAGGAGTTGTGTTTATCTTTAACTGTTCTTCCAAACGAATAAACACATCATTCTGATGTAATTTCTCATTATTTATCTCGTCCGCAAACATTGACTTAAATATGTTATAACTTTCTGCAATAGCTTTTGCTTTGTCTGCGACTTGTCCAAAAATATCACTTGCCATTAAGTCGTTGTATTCCTCTTCTGAAATCAATGTATTTTTGCCAATATCAATTAAATGCAAATAGTCAACCACAAGCACATTCATCAGATATAACTGCTTGTAGTATGTGTTAATCATAGCTACACCGTCATTCGTATCTAACACGAAAGCTGCACCGATCAAAGCTTTTTCATACTGTTCTTCCAATGTCAACATTGTTGCGTTCTTAACAATTTTTTCATCAATAATATAATCCATATATTGTCTCCTTCTTACCTTAACCTATAACCTACTCTTTAACAACTGTCTTGCATATTGATTAGCCCATTCCTGCGTAAATTCAATCATATGAGCGGAATTACCATTGCGTGGATTATATTTACTTCCTATCATTCCATGTTCAATCAATGACACTAAGCCACTCTTAAAGCTTTGTCCATCAAATCCCATATGTGAATTCCAGCCTGAATCATTTTGGACGGAAGAAATCTTAGCCGAATCAAAATACACTTGAATATAATAATTACACCTGCCGTCATGCGTAACCTCAGCCGTCACGCTATCAAATAAATCCCATGTACGAAAATATGACTTAGGCGAATATGTTGAATACCAATTTTTCTCAAAATTTTCTTTCAGTTTATCTTTAACCGCCGCCGCAATATCATCTGCAATCAGTTGTAGTTTCTTGTCTTTTTTCCTCAAAATTTTGTCAATCTGTCCTGAAACGGACATTAGGCGACCACCTCTGTTCTGTTCAAATTTTATCACTTTGTATACATTTCTCTATAAGGGATATGACTAAAATTCCTTATAACATAAGGCTTTTTTCACAAATTTATCACTTTTGAAAAACAAAAGAAAAGCCATATCACAAAATTATAAAAACGTGATAAAATATTAGTTTCATTTGCTTTTGGTTGTAAAATAATTGCACGAACTGTGCTCAAAAGAATTTTTCAAATCAATTTGAATGTCAAATAATCTTAGAATTTTATAGAATACTTCTTCAAGTAATCTGAAATCTTGAAACTTAACTCATCAGATATGTTTCTATCATGGTTAAGCCATTGATACAGATGATTAGTAGAGATACCCAATCTTCTGCAAAACACAGTCTTTGGGATTCCACTTTCATCCAAGTAAGCTGTTACTTTTTCTCTCAACATTACTTATGCTCTCCTTTCTACCGTATTAACCTTACAACTTAATATAAGATAAAGAAAAGCCTTGCACCTATATATTTGTTGTACTCGGCACTAATTTTATTGCAAATCACATTTGTGGAGATATGACTGCAAATGTTGATACAAGACTTCTCTTTGTCTATATTGAAAGAATGATAATCACAACACCTCAACTCCTCCATTGCATGTTATGTATATCACCCTTATACTCTATATACGAATAACTAAGCTGTTTTTGTCAAATTTCCCACTTTATTTTTATATTTTTTTCTCTCTTTATCACATTGTTTACATCTTGGACTATATCCGTCCTTTTTGCTTTTGTCCTTTGAAAACTCTGTAATATTTTTTTCTTCTCCGCACATACAACACTTTTTTGTTCTTTTGTCAACAACAGTAATCGGATTTTTAAGTTGCTTTGCTATATGTTTGATTTTTGTTCTTAGTTGTGATTTTGATAATTTGATGTTGTACTTATTATATAGTATTTGAATAATTTCTTCGTGTGTATAGTCAGCCAACAACATCATGATTAACTTCAACTCATCAGGCAGATAAATATAATTATTCAATCTTTCATCGTCGTATTTAGTTTCCTTGATAATGTATGTATATAAATTTTTATCATTAATATTCTCAACTTCATCTAAAGTAATTTCAGATGTGTTGTCTTTTTGCTTTCTATATATACGATCCTTAACGGTATCATCCGAATCGTAAATATTATATACCTTACTCCCTAAATATGACAGAGGATTGTAATTTCTCATTATAGGATTACCGTTGTTCCAGTTCACAATGAATCTTGTATTATCTAATCCAGCAATGCTTTGAATATTATTCCTTCCCAACGTTTCAAATAGTCCACAAAAGAACAACATTAATGCCGACGGTTTGTTGCCATCATTAAGTACATTATTAAGATAATCTGTCCTTTCGCCGATGGTAGAGTATTTTTCATTGTCTTCTGCGTCCTTAGATTGTATTTCACAGTTGAGATATGTCACTATTTTCCTGGATTTATCTCTGTTTACTGTTTTAGACTCTAATATAGTCTGTAATGTTGCATCTTTTTCAACATCAAATTTCTTTTTATCAATTTCTTCCTCTTCAACATCTTCTTCAATATCTTCTTCCTCTTCATCATTAGGCTTGTAATCATAATCAATTTTAATGTCCGGTTCATATATGTCATGTTCTCTGTAATCTTTGATATTTTTCAATTTTGCACTATCTTCTTTATCAGATCTATTATTATAGATATTATAGATGAACCATGTATCTCGTCTCAATTTCAAAATAAAAATCTCCTTTATCCTATATAATCTGTCAATAATATATTCTCTTTTATTTATCGGTTTTCTTTTGCTACTTTTCTTTTGGCGATAGGTGGAGCTTATTTTAGTTGAATAGCAATCTTTGATTGCGTTATGAAACTTAATAAGCTTCAGTTGGTAGCAAAAGAAAAGTAGACTTAACTCATCAAATCAACAACACTCATAACCATCTTCTGTGTACATTTGTCCTTACATGCTTTTGTCATTTTAATAATTTCTTTCATAGAATATTCATTCAATAACAATGAACGTAACTTTTTACGATATTCCATCCATTCTAAGCGTTTCTCTTTATACAACTCTGATGATGAAACATCAAAAAAATGATAATAACAATTTTCCCATTTCTTTTCTAAGTAAGCATTTTTACTGATAACTGACTCACATGTAGCAAGACATTTTATTATTTCTTCTTCGGTGAATAATTTATCTTTCAATTTAATTGTCATAATATATTTTCTCCTTATGCATAGTCTCCGACGGTAGACACAGACTAAAGTCTGTGATGTTTCATGACGTGTCATGTCACTTACTTCGCCTATCGGCTTCGCAAGTAACATTCCAGTCACGAAAATGATTATTCTTTACTCCTTTTCTTAATGGAAAATATACATTCTTACCTTTAGTGAAAGACGTGAAAAACGTAGGAAAAATCAAGGTTTTTAGACTCAAATGTGCAGTTTTGAACTTCAATTTTGCACATTTAGGCAACCATCTCTAAATTAACACTCTCACCAATCCATCCTTTTAATAATCCTCTCATACGTTCACTTGGTATATATATTTGTATAGGTTTTCCATCTCTAATTTGACTTCTCCATATCCATTGCAATAATGCTGACAAAGCAAACAAATCTTCATCAAAGTTAATATCGTAATGAGTAATAAACTTTTTAATATCAGGTGTTATGAAGAAATTTATTAAATATGCCAATGCTTTCTTATTCCTATATTTATTTGTCCCTTTTGCATTACAAGGAACAAAATTCACATTATTTCTTGAATATAATTTCCCCTTTACATCTTTCTTATATGAATTAAAAGTTGTCCACATATTATAATCTGATTCTGTATTTGTAACTGTCCGAAAGAAGTTTTCTGTATTACTCTTTAACTGTTTAAATATTGAAGTATTCTTTTGCCCTTTTATACGCGTATACCAAGACTTTGATAATGGAATTGACTTTCCAATCTTTTCGCCTATCTTGTTAAACTTACCTTCATATATATCTATTAAGTCAGCTATATTTTTTCGTTTTTGGTATTCAAGATTAATATTATGTTCTATCAAATCATTATCATAATTCAACATATATTTTTTATATCGAATCTTATGTAAATCAAAATATGATTTCTGAATACTACCATCCCATAAATATGTAAAGATATAACTTTCTTCAAAACATTTAAAGAAATCAACAGGAAAATTCCACATTAATATTCTTGCAAGTTCATCACTGTTTTTCTTTTTGAATCCCATCAATGACTTAAAACTACACAACCTCTTAATATTATTATATACTCCATCATATGGATCTTCCTCTTCGTTCCATATCAAAAAGCCGTCATCATCTAAAGATACAAGATTCTCATTAAATATTATCTTCACATCATCTTTGCTTATCTTGTAAGGAGAAAGTACATCTAAGCATTCATCAATCATCAAGACATAGTCTTTACTTTTCAACAACTCTAACATAGCCAAGTCCATCTTCTGAATAAGTGCATGTGTTGTAACAATATTCTTTTCATTTTCGACCAGCCATTTAAAATTATTCCACTTTGATCCCCAATTTTTAGGATCAACTATATCAATTTCAGTCTGTTCCTTAAACCTCTCACACTCTTCCAATAAAGGTACGACACACAAAAATTTCTTTTCTTGATTATTGTTAATATAATTAATCGCCCAAGTGCTTTTACCACTTCCCATAATGTCGTCTACCACCTTAATCACTTTTTCATCAACCAAATAAATTCCTCCTTCGTTTTTTCTGTGGACGATAGTCAAACCACCGTCCACTGTAATATTCTCCGTTTAGTTTGATATTTTGTCTATTTTCTGTTCTTCGCCTTTCTTTTACTTCTTCTTTCTTTTTTTCTACGGTTTTTGTTTCGTTTGCGTCTTACTTTCAATTCCTCTTTAGATGGCTTTGCTTCAATATATGGAATAGAATCCATGTTGTTTTCTTTTGCCACCAAAATTTGCTCATATCCATTTATTAATTCTCCAACCTTCAAGCAAATAGGAATGAGTTCGCCGGTTTCTTGATACATCTGTCTACTTTGTTCAAGAATATCTTCTCTAACAATGAATTCATTGCTATAATGAATTTTCTCTATCGGATATTGTACATATTGTTTTGGTCTCTTAGGCTTGTTCTTCCATACCAAATCACCTGACCTATGATATGCTGGTCTTGTTTCTCGAATATTTTCAACCGAAAATTCGGTTGTTCTACTTTCTCAATTAGTTCCACTTTCTCATTTACTTCTTTCTTCATTTCCATATTTTAAAATCTCCAATCTTTTATAATCTGTGAACATTGTCCACAATGATATTCTCCATGTATGTAATTATCTTCGCCGGTAGTTGCAAACTCTTCTTATTCAGATATAGAAGAAACCGACTTTTGGGAGTGTACATTTTATTTCTTCTACAATCACCTTCCTTTCTTTATTGAACATCTACAATATAATCATTGTTCAAAAGTCTTTTCATTTCATCAGACCATGAATCAAGTTTATGAATAATATCCATCAAATTTCCCATACATACTTCGTCATTATTAATATTCTCCATACAACGTTTAAATTTGATAGGTGCAAGTTCTGTTTCCAATAGATTTTGCAAACGGACGGTCAAGCCGTCTACATCTGTACGAATACTGTCAACAGCACTTGCAACAACTCCCAACTGTCTACTCATGTTGTTTATATTCATAGCAGTCTGTCCGGTAATATTCATCAACTGTTGCATATCATAATTGACATTGCTTTCGTTGTTTATCATCTGATTCATAAAATAAGTCCTCCTAAAATTAATCGTTAATGTTGCTCAATAAATTCTCTGCCCATGCGTAAATTGTTTTAACCGCATTAACATATGATTTTCGTTCATAATCTGGTAATTCATTCAAATGGTCACTAAGCCATACATACCCACCTACTTTCTCAATGAAATCTGCTACTTTAGAACAAAAGAATATTGTAGAATCTTTAAGTTTTTTATTATATTGTTCTGTTGGCTCGGTTACTTTCATATTCTCTATTTGTTTTCTCAACTCTTGTAGTTCTAAAACTTTTTCATTGAATTGTGATTTGAGATTGTTATAATCATTCTTATAATCTAGCAATTCACGTTTTGTAGAGTTATAGTCTGATGGTATTGGTGGATTTTCTTTTAACTGCTTTATTTCATTTATGTATTGCTGAACTTGTTTCTGAGTGATTTTTTGTGTTATGTCCATTGATTTCACAAAATCTTCTTGTTCTGATGGCGTCATGCGTTTAACTAACGCCGTCGCAGTGGTAGGAGCAAGAATACCGGTTTCGACTAAATCTTCTAATTCGGGAATAAGTTCTGTGAGTTTTTTGTAATTGTTGAGAGTGTCCACTGAAATTCCAATCATTTCTGCAATATCAGACTGATTCAAGTCCGAAAGTTTCGGATTTGAAGTTTTTCTATCACCACCGTGTTCTACTCCATAGATTCTTTCAAGCTCCTTAATACATCTACCAAGTTTAATAGGGTTAGGATTGCCAATTCCACGTTGACGAATATTAGTTTCAATTAAATCTTTTAAAACTTGTTCATCATTTTCATATTTACGTATATCAACCATAACGGTAGATATACCAAGTTCTTTTGCTGCCCTTACTCGTTGATGTCCTGATACAAAAATCATATCTTTTGTAACGACAATAGGCTCAATTATCCCTGATGTTTTGATTGATTCCTTAAATGCTTCCCATGCATCGCCGGTCATATCATCAAAAAATTCATTGTTTCTTGGATGTGGTTTTAGTTCATTAATATTGAGTTGTTGCATAATAATTTTCCTTTCTTATTTACGTTTGTGAATATTGTTACATTTATATATTCTCTTTTTGTGTTTGAAAAATAGTCTTATTGAGTTCATCTTCAATTTGTTTTACTTGATTTTGGTTTATTGCTTTCAAATGTATAACAACAACTGTTCCAATTATTTTGTCATTCATATCACCATAGACAACAAAATCTTCCGTCTTAGATGTCTTTGATACATTCTCAAATCTCCAATCAACACAACACGCAAAGACAATGTTCTTCGCCAAAGATTCTATTGACTTTAACATGGTTGTTGTGTCAATTGGTATCACTTCCATCGGAGTCAATGCCTTGTAGTGATATTCCGCCTTTACTACCTTTGCCATTGAATTACAAGACAATATTCTTGCCACATTACCTATTGATGTTCTTCTTCCCTTTGTTTCATTCTTCATAATTCTTTACCTCGTATTTCTTTTATTGTTTTATCACGAACATTTAATATATGTTCTACTAATACATTCTCCTTTTCTCATAAACTTAATTTGTATTTACAAAAGGAACAAAAGGAGAATAAACAAGGTTAAGACAAAATTAGAGCAAAAAAAATAACACCTACTATACTAAGTAAGTGTTATAAAGTATATTATACTGTTTTTATTTAATAAATCGTACTTTTCCTATTTTCTCGTTATTCTTGTCATAGGCATAAAAAATTCCGTCATCATCTTTCTTGATACTGTTATATTTGAGAGAGTTTGTTTTATAATCTTCAATTTGAGCAATTTTTTTGCCAGCACCATTATATAAAATGCCATCTTGATCACAACTACAAATCTCATAATCATGTTCTAATTCTTTTATATCTTCTATTGCACCTGATACAGTATCAATATGATCCATGAGCCACTCCATATCGCTTGCTAGCCCAGAAAACCACTCAAAATAATAAGCTGATATATCTTCTTTTAAGTCTTCCAATTCATCGGAGGTTATATGATTATTTCTAAACAATTCCGAATATTTTTCTAAAACCGTAATCAAATCCTCGTAGCAAAACTTTAATTCTTGCAGATAAGTTATATTTTCTTCTGGATTATTAACATAATTTTTTAATTCTTTTAATGCCTCTATAGTACTTTTATCGCCATTGCCGTGTCGATTATATGATTCCAAATCTTCAAATGTAACACTATTAGGATCGTATTGTGTCTTAGGTGTAGTAACTTCTTCTACACCCATTTTTGTCGTTTTATTGTTTATAGAATTTATAATATCCGCAACATCTTTAACGGTTGCTTTATTCATTGATGATATTTCTTCGACAACTTCCTCTTGTTTTTCTTTAGGTAATCTTGAAATCTTAATTGCCGATGTGTCATTAATTTTTCCGTTTTCAACTATTGTTTCTAATTCTTCTATTCCATTTCGAGCTAAACTTTGATAATCATTCAATGTTCTTGTAGTCAATTCAAATGCATCCGCTATTTCCTGTTTTGATTTAAAACTTTTTATTTCTTTGGGTAAGAAATTATTTCCGACCCTTTTTCCCGTATATTGATTATTTCCATTTGACAAATTGCAATACTCACATATTTTATTTATACATCTTCCAAGTTTTAATTTATTACTACTTTTACTTGAATTTCTCGCCGTCAGATTTTCCATTATCAATATATATTCCAAATCTTCATCAGTCAGTCTCTTATCAAGTTCCATACATTGTATTTGCTCTTTACCCAATTCTTGATATGCTCTATATCTTTGATGACCTGAAATTATAATATTATTTGTTGATATTAAAATTGGATTACGAATTTTCCCGTATGATTCTATATCATCCTTTAACAACTTAAATGCTGCTTCCTCTGTATCATCAAAATAATAATCATTTTGGGGATGTGGTTTTAATTCTTCTAATTTTCTAAAAATCATATTTCTATCCTATGGCTTATTAGCTTCTTTCTATTATAATAAATATATTATAACATATTTACATATATTATTCAATATTTTACTTTGTTAATTTATAACCATTCTAATTATTAGCATAATTGAGTAAAAAAATAGTGTAGACCACTTTTAATGTCTACACTTTCAATTATTCATTATAGCGGTTTATACTATGTCTAAAAATCGCTACCACACCCATTACAATGCCATTGGTGCTTTCTCTTATTTCCGAATATACCAAACAAGGCAGTATTGATTACTTTTGATGTGGTCGAAATTTTACTTGTGTTTGCGCTATGGCAATATGGACACGTTACGGTTGGGTGTGTGTTTCTAAAGTTTTGGGCGGCTATGTATGCTCGTCTTTTCTCATCCTCTTGTCTATAAAATTCTCCTGGATCAACTAAGTATTCCCTCCCCACCATCGGCTCGTCACAATAATGGTCTTTAGGTGATGGTGGTTGTAGATAGAGTTGTTCTGTGTTATACGCCAAAAGTTCGTTTGTGGCATTGTCTCCAAGGTATGCAGAAATATTCCAATCGTGAAATGGCTGAGCAATTTTTCTAGCTTGTTCTCCAGTTAAATTTCGAGCAATATCATTTGAGAAATGTTTTTCTTCCATTATTCGTATTTCTTCATCGCTATATCCCAAAATTTCATGAAGTAGTTCTTTAAGTTTAGGTATTAGAATACGAGCTTTCTCATCTTCTTCTGCCCAATACATTGGTAGGTCTAATTTGTATAATTTACTCATAATTTTCAGCCCCTTTAACTTTCAGTTCACTATAAAAAAATAAATATAATAGTTTCCACAACCTATTATATAGCAATTTTCCACAAATTGCAACAATAAATAGTGTGACAATCAAAAGACAATGGAAGAAACTTTAAAAATAATCAGATAAGTTTGTTTATTTTACGATATACAAAAAAGACTCTATAATGATATGCACCCCAAAAGTTAGACACTTTTGGAGGTGCATATTTTTATGGCAAAG
>ERZ834382.2453-NODE-2453-length-12983-cov-3.210938_pt1 | contig 12983 bp, 8 predicted proteins | sample MGYA00519692_ERZ834382 | MGnify/ENA primary metagenome ERZ834382 (study PRJEB31850, sample SAMEA3708751) | human gut metagenome | biome: human gut; feature: human-associated habitat; material: faeces | place: China | collected 2014 ...
TTTTATATTAATCTCATTTATATTTTTCATATTTATATTTTACTCCCTTTCAGAGATAATACCTTCAACTTATCAGTATTATTTTTAGTATAACGGATAAATAATCAAAATACAATTTTGGAAGGCTGCTATTTTCCATGTGAAAAGGTTAAAAAACTTTTATGTGATGATTTAACTGTTGTTTTTATTGTATTGTCAAAACAATATATTATTGAAAACTTTGATAAGATAATAAAATACGAAAATATAGTTGAAGATAGAAAATTCCCGGAGAGCAGAGAAATTAAATTTTTTATTAATGAAAATGAGAGAATAAAGGAAGAGTGTATTAAATATGAACTTCCGTATTTTGAGATAACCGATAATTATTTCGAAGGACTGGAAAAGATACTTGAATATATTAAAAGTAAAGCGGTTAAAATTTGCCGTTATTCACATAATGATATTAATGAAATATGTAGTATGTTTTGCGATACCGTGAAACATATCAACAAAAGAGATTATACTGCAGAACAGATTGCCGCTTGGATGGGCGGTATAGATAAAGATAAGTGGGACAAATCATTATCTGAGCATTTTTCTTTAGAAGTAAAGGTAATGGGGAAGATTGCCGCGTTTGGAGATATAGACGGAGAATATTTGGATAGACTGTATGTTCATAAAGACTTTCAGGGATTGGGATACGGAAAAATCATTTTGGATTCACTCGAAGAGCAAGCTATACAGTCAGGATTTAAAAGGATTTGGACATGTGCGTCTATAACTGCAAAAGGTTTTTTTGAGAGATATGGTTATAAAGTGATAAAACGTCAACAAGTTGAAAGAAAAGATGTTTTATTGACTAATTATGTTATGGAAAAGCATTTTGAACAGGAGTATAGCAATGGAATATAATTATAAATTTAAAAATAAAAAACTATTTGATTTGGCAATGACGCATATTTCACTTGCCAATGATCTTCATATAGAAAGCAATCAGCGGCTTGAATTTTTGGGTGATAGCGTTCTCTCGTTTGTGGTTGCTACTTATATTTATAATGAATATAAGAAGGTGGACGAGGGAGTATTGACAGAACTTCGCGCAAATGCAGTGTGTGAAAAGACTTTGGCTATTGCTGCCAGAAATCTTAAACTTGGAGAGGATTTAAAGTTTGGAAAGTCTGAACGTATGTCAGGCGGAAAGGATAAAGATTCCGTTTTGGCTGACGCATATGAGGCGTTACTGGCGGCTATTTATTTAGATAGCGGAATAGAAAGCGCAAAAGACTTTATTATGGATACAATAGGCAGCATGATAGGCGATACTTCTTATGTTGAACTGGAAAACTATAAGTCTGAAATACAGAGTTATTATCAAAAGCGTGATAGAAACAGAGAAGTTGTTAAGTATCGTTTGGTAAATAAAAATGGACCTGACCATGACCCGACGTTTTTTGTGGAAGCGCTGTACCGTGATGAAGTAATCGGCAAAGGCGAGGGAAAAAACCGAAAAAGCGCAGAGCAGGAAGCCGCAAAAGCTGCGCTTGCTAAGGTTAAGGGAAGTAAGGAATAGCTATGCGAAAATATAATATACCTATTTTTATTCCTCATGAAGGATGCGGACATGATTGTGTGTTCTGCAATCAAAGAAAGATAACAGGGATTCAAAGTTCGGTTTCTCCTGATAAAGCTAAAGAGGAAATAGCTCAGTATCTTTCAACAATAAAATCTGAAGATTGTCAGATTGAAATAGCCTACTTTGGAGGAAGTTTTACCGGTCTTGATATGGAGCTGCAGCGAGAATTCTTGGAGGCAGCTTCGGGATTTAAAGACGAACGGATAATCGGAATAAGAATGTCTACCAGGCCTGACTATATAAATAAAGAAATTTTAGAGCAATGTGTGGAGTTTGGAGTTAAAACAATTGAGCTGGGCGTTCAGTCAGCCAGTAACAGAGTTCTCGAACTGAACAGAAGAGGGCATGTTTTTGAAGATGTAATTCGTGCGGCGGAAATGATAAAATCATTCGGAATAGAACTTGGGCTTCAGATGATGCTGGGAATGTATGGCTCAGACCCGGAAACCGATATTGAAACATGCAGGAAAATTATAGAGCTTGAACCCAAATGCACACGAATATATCCTACTCTAGTGCTTAGCGGAACAGCGCTTGAGAGTTTATACATCCGCGGAGAATACATACCATATACTCTTGAAACTGCTGTCAGCACTGCGAAAAGGTGTTTGCTGATGTTTAGGAAAGCAGGAGTAGAGGTTATTAGAATTGGGCTTTATCCGGGAGAGGACTTGAGAAGCGAGGGGAATATTGTGGCAGGCCCTTTTCACTCTGCATTTGGGGAACTTGTTGAAAACGCTGTATACAAGGATAAAATTGAGGAAGAGATTATACAGAAGAGATTAAGGGACTGTGATTATGAGATAATAGCGCCGTCTTCAGAGACATCAAAAATAATTGGACAGAAAAAGTGCAATAAGGAGTATTTTTTTAAAAAATACGGAGTTAGAATAAAAGTAAAAAACCGGTTAGGGTGAAATTATGCTTGAGATGGAGATGAAAGACGCCTTTTTTTGGTATTTGGATTCAAAATATGAGAAAGTAAGAGTTATAGAGGAAAAGGTAATAGGGAAATCGCGTGCGGATGTTGTTGCGGTTTTACCGGATAGAATAATAGGGTATGAACTTAAAAGTGACAGCGACAGTTATCAGCGACTTTTAACACAGGTTAAAGACTATGATAAATTTTTTGATTTCAATTACTTAGTGGTTGGAGAAAGTCACAAAAAACATGCTGGTGAACATGTGCCGGAACACTGGGGTATTGTGACAGTATCAAAGGATACGGGAGTAAATATTATGCGCGAGGCCGAACATAACAAAAAAGCTAAAATGCGCTGGCAGCTGTCATTGCTGTGGAGGAGCGAGCTTCTAAACATCCAGCTTGAGAACGGACTGCATAAATACAGTCAAAAAAGCAAATATTTTGTTATAAAATATTTAATGGAAAAAGTTGAAACCGAAAAATTAAAGCATCAGATTTGCAATGAACTTTTTGAGAGAGACTATACATTGCTGTCAGAATAACAAGATTTATATTAAACAGGATAGGTTATATAACCTATCCTGTTTTAATATTAGTATTTTAAAGTAGTTTATTTAAACTCTTTGCCTACAGCAAATTTTATCATTGCAATAAAGGCTGAATAATCTTTACTGTCACTTACTTTGGTAAAATAACCAATTGTACCGCGGCTGTTAGTATTGATAAAGCAGAAGAACCAAGAGTCTGTTGTCAGAAAATCTCCTTCCATAGTATAACATTGACGGTTGTCTGAAGAATCAGCTGTAAGAGCGACGCATTTGCATTCAATACTGTAGGTACTGTCAGCGTCTTTGAATATGATAACTGCTGCTTTAGTTGAATTATTAATACTTTCTATTTTAATTTCTTCGACTATATCTTCAAAATCTAAATCTGCCTTAGTAATAATATTTTTATATGCGTTATACATTACATCTAAATCGGGAGCATCTTCTAAAAATGTATTATCAATTATGTAAGTTGATTCGGATTCCAGCTGAATGTTAAGAATAGCACGTTCTACTGCCAAATACCATTCATTTTTTATAGTGTTCTTTAACTCTTCCGGTTTTTCGTTTAGATAGTTATAAAAATTATTTGTATTATAAAGTAAATATGGAAGCAATGTCTGTTCATATGAATATCTCAAATTTTCTGCTGAGTCTTTTAGCTTTTTCATGTCAGAGTCAGTTAATTCACTTGCTTTAATTGACCCTTCAGTTGAAGTGCCAGGAGTTGGTTTAGTAACTGCAACAGCAGTCGGTTCAGGAATTGGTGAAGGAGTGTTTTCAGATATTATAGCTGTGGGAACCGGAGCTGTTCCGGTTATAATAACTTGTTGTGTTTCTTCTATCCAGTCTACAGCTGCATCAAGGCTTTCTGAAACGGCACGAATAGGTACTAAGGTTCTATCTTCTATCATTCTGGCGGGAACATCTAAAATTATGGATTCCTCATTTTTGTACATTATATTGCTGTCTATAGTTATTTTAATCGTATTGACATCTTTTACAGCTATTGCGGTTTGTGTTGTTTCATCCCAAGTTACTGTTGCTCCCAAAGCTTCAAATATAGCACGCATTGGAACCAAAGTTCTGTCATTTTCGGTGACAGGATCAACATCAAAATTAATTTGTTCTCCGTCAACAAAAACAGTTATTACATCAGTGGATGCAAAAATCTGAAATGACATTACTGCCGTAAACAGTGCAAAAATTACTGCAGCGACAGAAAGTTTTTTAAAATTCTTTTTCATAATAATCCCTCCGTTTATAGTTTATTATATTATAAATGAAATGCAATATTTTGTCAAATATTGTAATTTAATTTAAAAATAATAAAAATAGTATAGAATAAATTTTAAATATAACTTAATTATAATATTAATAAGAAATGTGTTTCTGATAAATCTTAATCCTTATTCTTGTCAAATGAATTTTGAATTTAAGTTGAATTAACTTTATCGGTATGGTACAATTTAGTAAATAGAATCGTGTTCTTAATTTATAAATTATAAGTATTTAAGACTCTTATAAATTGTTTTATAAGAAAGGTGGAGGGAGCTATGCGAAAAAGGGGAGTATTATTATTTTGTATAATAATTTTTTCCATAGTATGTACTGCCGTCCTGCCTGTGTGGGCTGACGGTGAAAAAGTGCTTGCTTTTCCCGGGGCTGAGGGCGGAGGAAAATATGCAATGGGAGCTCGTGCCTCAGAAAACCCGGAAGTTTACCATGTTACCACTTTGGAAAGTACAGGTCCGGGGTCTCTTACAGAGGCTGTTTCAAAGAGCAACAGAATAGTTGTGTTTGACGTCGGCGGTACGATTTCTTATGATAAATGGAAACAGCTCCGTATAGAAAGCAATACAACTATTTTGGGGCAGACTGCGCCGGGGGAAGGGATTACAATTGAAGGCACTGATTTAAGTGATTTCGCGGGGAAGTCAAACATAATAATACGATATTTAAAAATAAGACCCGGTGATAGATTGGAAAAAGAGGTAGACGGCATATCAATGCAGTATATAAGCGACGTTATAATAGATCATTGCAGTGTAAGCTGGGCTGTTGATGAGCTTGTCTCGGTTTATTCAGGAAGTTCCGAAAATCAAAGATATGAGCTTGGAAAAAATGTTACTGTTCAGAATTGTTTGATGAGCGAAGCACTTAATCTTTCCCGTCACCAAAAAGGCGAGCATGGTTATGGGTCAATTTTTGGAACAGATAATTCCACGCTTTACCATAATGTTTATGCTCACAACAAGTCCCGCAATCCGGCTATATACCGTGAAATTCAGAATGTTAATGTAGCCAATAATGTTATTTACGACTGGGGCGGGACAGCTTCGTATGGGGGGCAGCCTCATTCAATAAACTATTTGACTTTTAAGCCGTGTACAGTGAATTATGTAAATAACTTTTATAGATGGGGACCAAGCTCAGGTGCGGAGGTTCGAAATGTTTTTTACAATATTGAAAACGAGACTCCGGATATATCAAAGTCAAGTTTCTATTTCAGCGGAAACGTAATTGATGGAGTTGATACTATTACTAATGATAATCTTATCGGAGTTACAAATCTGAACAACGCTGTGATCCTGGATAAACCGATTGATTTGGGTGAGTATGAAGTGCCGCAGGAGACTGCTTTTGATACATATAATTCTATACTTGATACTGTGGGCGCTTCAATTCCAAAAAGAGATGCTATAGACGCAAAGGTTATAACCGATATAAAAAACGGGACAGGACATATTATTAATTCTCCAAAAGAAGTTGGAGGGTATATAAATTCCGAACCTGTGTATAGACGTTTTGAGATTTCTCAGGACTGGAAAGAGAAAAATGGAATGGGCAGTTATGCAGAAAGTGATATTGTTTCGGAAGGAAAATGGAAAGGTTATACTTGGATTGAAGCATACGTATATAATATGGATGAGATGAGCGGGAGGCCTACAAATCCTGATGTTGTTGTACAGTCTCCTGCAATAGCAGCGAATCAGGATAAGGTTATGGGACTAACAGTTGATAAAGGTGAATGGAAAGTTATAAATGAAGGTGAATCGTTTAATTATTCAGCAGTTGCCTTTCCTAAATCAGGCACTCAAATAACAAAAATTGAGCTTTACGATGGTGATATGCTTATAGATACAGTTGAGTCGGATAAGATAGAGGTTGATATTTTTCCGTCAAGCGGCGTTCATTATTATACCTGCCGTGCGTATAACGGTAAAAATGAGTCTGCAAACTCAGCAACGGCGATTGTTTGCGTAAATCCTGCCGGAGTAGTGCCTGAAGAATTTAAATATGAGGTTTTAGGAACCAAATGGTATAAGGAATCTGCTGGAGCGTCTATGGATGAGAACGGTATTATCACGGTAGGAGGTTCAGGCAGAATAAAATCTAAGAACAGCTGCGGATTTTTATACCGCGCTGTCAGCGGAGATTTCTCGGCGGTTGTAAAAGTTGAGGATATTCCTAGGTATAAAGACAGAATAAGAGCTGGACTTATGCTGACAGATAAGCCTGCTGATAATTCAAAACTTGCTATGATTTCTGACAATTTGGACAGAATGGGTGAGAATATTTCTATTATTACTAGAAAAGTTGAAAAAGAGAATATAGCTCAAGTTTATATGCGTAATAAAAATGGCATGGAAATTTCAAATTCAAATTCAGATTATAATACTCAGCTTGACCAGTATAGGATACCTGAATATTTGCGCATAGAGCGCCGAGACAACCTAATAAAATTTTCAGTATCTGATGACGGAGCTGATTGGACTAACAATCCGAGGCAGCCATATGAGATAATGTTTGAGTCTCTGCCTGAAACATTGTATGTTGGTTTAGGAGTTGAGTCTAATCCGGGAACATACCCAAAACCTCTCTATTCAATGGCAAAGTTCAGCAATTTTAAAATTATAGAATATAATAAGCTTGCTGAAACTGAACGCTGGGAAATTGAAGATCTTAGAGATAATGTTGTAAGCATATCAAATAAGTTGAACGAGGGTGAAATAACGCCTGACGGAAAACATATTAATGTTTATGCAGCTGTGTATGATGATACGGAATCCGGATGCCTTCTTAACCAGTGTGCTGTAGGTTCGTTTACTACAGACAAAAACTTAAATAAATACGATGTTCAGCTTGATACCGGGAGCGGAATATTAGATATTAGTAAAACAAAGTTGTTTTTGTGGGATGACAATATGAGACCTGTTCAGCTTTTTCAACAACAGGATTCTTAATAGATTAAAAGCACTTAAAAAACTTATTTATTGATTTTGAGCGTTATATTTTGGTTTATAAAATCTTAATTTATTGACCGGATTATGGAACAGTTGTAAAATATATTAAAAGGGGAAGTTTGTATGAGGCCAAAAAGAATCGGAGGGGTAAACCCAGCTATTCAATTAATAATGGCAGTATTTCTGCTGGTAGTCGGAATTCTTATGATAACGGCGCCTGAGTCTTTTATTCGATGGCTTTTTCTAATTGTATCTGTTGGCATGGCAGCTTTTGGGTTTATGTCTTTGATTTCGGCTGTATTTGGAAAAAATGGAACTAGACTTGGATCGCTTATTTCAGGTATATTGTATATAGTAATCAGTATAGTTATTTTAACTCAAAAAGATTTTTTTCAAGCCGCTGTCAGCAGAATTTTTAGTTTGCTGGCACTGGTGCAGGCGGTTACAAATTTAATAAGCGGCTTTCTGCTTTATAATGATAAAGTGTCCGGATATATAAGAAAGTTTTTTTGGGGTATAGTGGCGTTTGGATTTTCTGTATTGTTGTTCTTTGACCCACTTGGTCATATTAGGGCAGTCGAACTTATTTCAGGGATTTATCTGATAGTTTTTGCTGTATCAATGGCATTGGAGTGTATAGATAGTTTTCTTGAAACTGATTATGCAAATAAAAAGGTAAAGCCCAAAATATCTCTTGCATTACCAATAGTTTTTGCGGCTTTTATTCCGTCAAGAGCCCTTAAATATATAAATGATAAGCTGGAATCCGGACAGATGGAAAAGGCAAAGTTTTCAAAGCCTGAAGACAGTTATGGCAAGTTAGAAATTTTTATACACTTAAAACAGGGATTGATAGAAGGTTTTGGACATTGTGATTTCTGTTTTGACGGAACGGTGTACTCCTATGGCTGTTACGACCAGCACTCGCAGAAGATGGGCGGTTTTATCTCCGGCGGAACAGCTTCTTTAACAAAAAGAGAGCCATATATTGAGCATTGTATGAGCTATGAAGAAAAAATGCTGGTGGGATTTTCGGAACTGGGTCGAGATGATTATATGAATCTTAAACGTGAGATAGATAGGATGCTAAAACAAACTGAAGTCTGGGAAAGCGACCTCCAAATTGCAGAAAAAGAGGGCCGGCCGGCGGAGGAACAGAAAAAGTGCAATGATCCGGCAAGCGAGCTTTACCGGGCTTCCGGTGCTTCATTTGTTAAGTTTATTGATGGACAATATAAAACTTATTTTGCATTAGGCTCTAATTGTGTTATGTTTACATACGATATTATGAAAAATGCAGGGCTTGATAGTTTGGCTTTCAGCGGAGCTATCACGCCGGGAACGTATATGGCTCATCTTCAGGATTTGTATGAAATGAAAAACACAATAGTTACTGATATGCACGTATATAGTTATGGTAAAACAAAAAACTGATTTGTTATAGGACAAAGTTACTTTTTTATGACAAATTTATATATTTTATTTACATAATTGCAAAAATGAGATATACTACTATATATAGTGGTCTGAATGGACGGATTTTGATGTTTTTACAATGGATTGTGGCTGCTTTTGATTAATATTTAAGGAGGGCTGTGTATGCGTTGCATGTATTGCGGACATATAGACAGTAAGGTTGTGGATTCCCGGTCAACAGATGATGGCACGGCAATAAGAAGGCGAAGGGAATGTTTAAACTGCGGCAAGCGTTTTACTACATACGAAAAGATTGAAAGTGTTCCTATAATAGTTGTTAAAAAAGATAAATCAAGACAAAGTTTTGATAGGGAAAAGCTGGAACGTGGAATTTTGAACGCCTGTGCCAGCCGCCCGGTGCCTCTTCAGACTATTGATTCTATGATTAGCGACATAGAGAGCGCGCTTCATAATACTTTGCAAAGAGAAGTTTCAAGTGAAAAAATCGGTGAAATGGTAATGGAGCGTCTCAGAGATATTGACGAGGTTGCTTATGTTAGATTTGCGTCGGTTTATAAGCAATTTAAAGATATTGAAACTTTTCAGGAGGAGCTTAAAAAACTTTCTCAGAACAAGAATTGATATAATGATTTAACATAAGCAGTATGGTGAAAATTATATATTTTGATAAAGCCTGAGTGAATTTTACTTTATAACATTCAGGTTTTTTTGTTTGTTTTATTGTAATTATAATATATATTTATGTTTTTTAGGAAATTTACTGATTGACTAATCGTATACAAAAATGCTATAATACATTATATATATAATAGATTGAAAGGTGATGGATGGAATGAAAAAGAAAAGTATGAGTTTTATTTGCACTTTATTTTGTTTATTATTGGGGATTGTTATATTCCTTGGTATGTCTTTATGCGTATATGCTGAAGGCAGCCGTGATTTAATAAACAGCGCTGCAGGTCAGGGGGATAGAGCGTACATAGAGTATCAGGGAGACAATATGCTGAGTGTTGGACTTCAGCGGCAGCAATATGTAAACGTATATATGTTTTCCGGTGAGACAGCATATTTTGGCAGCAGTGTTGCTAAAGCAGGTTCAATTGAGGTGACAGACCCAAAAGGTGAGACCGTATTATATGATGTTAACGCGGCGGGAAATGGATTTATAGGAAGCATAACTAGTGAGGCGGCAGGTCCGAATTATAATGGTTTAATTTCTGGCGGATATAATCCTATTTCATTTGTTGCTGATAGAAACGGTATATATAAATTTATATTTTACAGCAGCAATTATAGTTCTTCAAAACCTAATAATTCTACTAATCCTACAGCAACAAAAGTTTCTGACGATAATTTTGTTGCTAATCAAAAAGACGCCGCTATAGGAGCATGGGATGTTACCGTTGTTGGGACAGCGGGAGACGGTACTGCTGAAGTAAAGACCGGCAGAATGTATGCCGACTATTTGTCGTTAAACATGGGGGCAAATGAGCGTAGCCTATATTCAAAAGTCTATGTTTTAACATCTGATGGATATATATATTATACAGACTTTAACGGAATAGACCCGTTTGGGTTTACATTTTTCGGAAATAACAGAGGTCTTGTATCATCCAGAACCAATATGTCGCTTTATCATTCAATGGAGGATGCGATCACAAGCGGTAATACACCGGACCTGAATAATTTTAGAGATATAACCGACAAAAATGGAGCAAAGGACGGAATGTATCTGCCGGGACCCGGCAATACGTCGACCCAGCTTGATTCCTCGTTTAAAATATTTTTTAACGAACCAAGCGGTGAGCTTCCTGATAGTATAAAGCCGGCGCCTCAGCCGCCTGGAACTATTGATTATTTAAAATTTGAAGGAAGCGTGTTAGACTCAAATGGAAATATAATCGAAAATGAAGGCTATGTCGGCGGCGGTGGATATTTTATTATAAATGCCAGCAAAGTTTCAAACTTTGAGGTTAAAATTGATTTGAGCAATATATATTATAAGACAAATACAGAAGGAAAAATAGACGAAAATAATTTTATATATGAATATCCCGTGGGCAGCGGAAATTATATGAGTATGAAAGATGACTCTACGGTTGTTATTGATAATATATCAGAATATATTAATGCGGGTACAGTAGTAATCGGAAACTCTTGTGTAGAGGGGATAAACAGAATATTCTGGAATGGCTGTGATGAAAACGGACGTGTTCTTCCTGCCGGAACTTACTTTGAGGCGGGAAAGGGAAACGCGGTGGCGATTCCAAAAGCCGGAGAATATCACTTCCCTCTGATAGATGTTGAAAACTTGCCGAATGGTCTAAAGATTACCCGGCTGAATACTCCGGATACCTTTAGTAAAGAACAGAGAGATTTTGTAGATAATCATAAATCTTATCTATATTATAACAACATTGAAAACAGTGTGTTGAGAACCGGAAATTATAATGGCGTTGACCGCCAAAAAATCTGGACTGTTGCGGATAAGCTTAATAAACGTTCCGGTGTGAACACGGAGGCGAGCGGCGCCTGCATTGTGACAGGCAGGAGTGCTGATAAAACAGTGCTTGATTTTTGGACAGACTTGCGATTGTCTGATGATGCCGGAACCAAGAGTAATCCTGTTGAATTAATAGACAGAACCGACAGTGTTGAGAGCATGCTTCTTGCAGGATTTACATTCTTTGATTATGACTTCAGCGGAACTTATGATATGTTGACAAACGACTATGCTCTGTCAAATGTCAAGGTCGAACTTCTGGACAATAATGGAAACAGTATTGCGGAGACGGTTTCTGATTCCAGAGGTTTTTATACCTTTGTTGTTCCGGATAAGTCGGCCCAATATACAATAAAAGTAACTCTTCCGAATGATACATATTTCTGTACAACCGCAAATATGGAACAAAGTACTGTTCCTCAAGATATAGTGGTTGGGCAAACCGCTTCGGTTGAAGACGTTGGTTTTCTGGCTAGAGAGGCAAGCCCGATTCGTATAAATAAAACCTGGGCAGTGCCGGATGAAGAACAGCCAAAAATGGATGTAGAATTTTTGATTGAAGGCCGGGATCAAAATGGGGACGAAAATTCACCGGTGCTTTATTCAAGAACTGCAGTTGTAAAGGATTCTGAGGGATATTCAACTTTGGTTGAAGGTCTTCCGGCTGTAATATTTGTTAATGAAAACGAGGTAGACTTAAGCTATACTGTTAAAGAAGTGACAGATATACCGGGATTTACCGGCACTATAACTTCTGAGACCGGCGGTCTTGTATGGGATTGTGTGAATAAACCTGAGGATATTAGTTTTACTGTTGAAAAGACTTGGTCAGTCGCATCGAATTTTACTAAACCGGATGATATAACTGTCAGTTTGATGAAGAAAAATGAAAAAGGTGAGTTAGTAAAAGTTGATGGTGTTCAGGATCAGCCTCTTAATAATTCAAATAACTGGAAAGCGACTTTTGAGCCGGTTCCAAAGTATGAGGAATACGTTGAAAATGGGGCAGCCAAATACAGAGCAATAGACTATACTGTTGTTGAGAACAATATACCAAGCGGATTTGCAGCGTCTATACAAAAGTCTGCTATAGAAACAAAAACAAATACTTTTATTGTAACTAATACTGCTGAAGGTTCAGTTAAACTAATAAAAGTAGATAAGGAAACATCTTCACCTCTGCCTGGAGCCGAGTTTAAATTGGTGCAGCTTGATGAAGACGGTATTAGTTATCTTGACGTTAATAAATTAAAGCCGGTATATGATTCTTTAAATGAAATCGAAAAGTATCAATACGATGAAAATTCAACTATCGATAAATTAGTTACAAATAAAAATGGTGAAATTATTGTAGAAAATTTATCTATGGGAACATATAATTTCATTGAGACAAAGGCTCCTGAGGGATATATTACTCCTGCAGAAAATGAGGCGAAGTCAAGTGATATGGTTCTTGGCAGCGGAGTAAATTCATCTCAAGTGAAAATGGAAAACTCTTTAAATATCACTCCAACTCCGATACCTACAGCAACATCGGCACCGACAGAAACTCCAATGCCAACGGCAACAGCGACACCTGAGCCAACAGCAACGGCGACACCGGTTCCAACGGCAACAGCGACACCTGAGCCAACAGCAACGGCGACACCGGTTCCAACGGCAACAGCGACACCTGAGCCAACAGCAACGGCGACACCGGTTCCAACGG
>ERZ834382.2456-NODE-2456-length-12974-cov-4.263488_pt1 | contig 12974 bp, 7 predicted proteins | sample MGYA00519692_ERZ834382 | MGnify/ENA primary metagenome ERZ834382 (study PRJEB31850, sample SAMEA3708751) | human gut metagenome | biome: human gut; feature: human-associated habitat; material: faeces | place: China | collected 2014 ...
CGTTCAGACCGGTCGGTACGTCATCCGGGATGTCGACAGTCGGCTTGCGGCCGCCACCGCCGGAGCTGCCGCCGCCGGAGGAACCCTTGGTGAAGGTGTAGGTGTAGGTCACACTCTCGGTAACCTTGGTATCCTTCGTGATGGCCTTATCCCAGGACTGGCTTGCCGTTCTGGAATAGCTGCTGATCATGCCGGTGGGAATGGTATCACCCAGAACGGGAGCGGGATTTGCATCCTCCCAGACACCGGTTTCCTTATTCTTGGTTTTCAGCGTGAATACCTGAACCTGATCGTCCGTCTTTCCGTCCTTCCAGGTACCGCCAACAACCTTGTAGGTTACAACGGCCTGATACTTGTCGGGGATGTCGTCACCGCCGGTAAGCGTATTCTTCTCATCGTTCCATGCATCCAGATAATAATACAGATGAATCTGAGTATTATCCTTGTTCAAAACAGTGTCGTCTGCCACAGGGGTAGCAACATTATCATTCACGATTTTGGTTTCAGAAGACAGATAAATGTACGTCTGATAATAATACTCCCGATTCTTTTGCAGCTCGGCAGGAATCAGATTAGAAATCTTCGTGCCAGCCGATGCCGTTTTAGGAAGTTCATCATTGAACTGTGCATCCTGCTTGCCATTGGAACCGATATAATGCTGGTGAATGGTGTAATTCAGCTTTTCTGTCGGCTGAGCAGCGTCGTCCCAGATAGCATACAGAATACCGGTTCCATTAGTGAGTTCTTTCAGCTTGGCTGCCTTGGGGCTCAGTACCCACAGGCTCAGCGGCTCTGTAGCATCTGCGCTAATGCCCCAGCCTACAAACTTTTTAGTTCCATTCGCAGGATCAGGGGTAATCTTCTCTACCGTATCAGAAAGCTCAAACTTCTTCGATGCCGTCTTGTTCTCTGCACCCATCGTGTAGCCATCAACAGCTGCTGCCCATGCGCCGCCGTTGGCATCAAAGGTGATTGTTACGACGTTCGACTTCCAATTTGCCTTAAAGATGATCGTAGTGCCACCCGGAACGTCTTTAATGGTGGTCTCCGGATTTACCGACTCCGTGCCGTTATTCTTAGTCCAATAATCAAATACAAAACCGTCTTTGGGCTGAAGCTCCACGTTCGTCAGAGCCGGAGTCACATCGCCCTTGGTTGCATTATCCTTAAAGGTGAATACCTGAACAGCACCCTTACCGGTGACAGTGCCCTTGGTAGCATCTGCGCTCTCGAACTTCACCAACGCCTGATACTTATCGGGGATGCCGTCACCGCCGGTAAGCGTATCGTCCTTATCGTTCCACTCATCCAAGTAGTAATAGAGGTCGATAGCCGTTCCCTTGGTGTCGAGCGTCATGGTATCTGCATATACAACACCATTTACAGTCGTCTTAGTGCGATCATAGAGATACTTCTGACCGTAATAGGTCTGATTGTTTTCCAGATGCTGAATCAGCTTAGAAATCTTCGTGCCTTGCAGGGCAAGCAAATCGACCCCGCCTACATCCACTGTTGCAACTTCGTTACCCTTCTCATCAATATAATGCTGACGAGTGGTGTAATTCAGCTTTTCTGTCGGCTGAGCAGCGTCGTCCCAGATAGCATACAGAATACCGGTTCCATTAGTGAGTTCTTTCAGCTTGGCTGCCTTGGGGCTCAGTACCCACAGGCTCAGCGGCTCTGTAGCATCTGCGCTAATGCCCCAGCCTACAAACTTTTTAGTTCCATTCGCAGGATCAGGGGTAATCTTCTCTACCGTATCAGAAAGCTCAAACTTCTTCGATGCCGTCTTGTTCTCTGCACCCATCGTGTAGCCATCAACAGCTGCTGCCCATGCGCCGCCGTTGGCATCAAAGGTGATGGTTACGACGGCAGGATTTGCGATTTCGATATACGGATTGCCGATTTTAGGCTCTGTGGTCGCCTTCGTGTCCTTAATCTTCCGATCCACGTCATCACAATCCGTATAGCTTAATTCAACGCTCTCGTTCGTATACAGCCTTCCGTCTTTGCCGTCCTTAGGCTTTACCTTGAACTGGATGCTCTGCGGTTCTTCCGTAATCTTACCAATGTTCCAGGTTATAGTACCGTTTACATTGGTAACATTAGAAGGCGTATCAACCATTTTATAGTCAAAGTCGTCTGTGTTAACAACATCCGTAATCCTAGCATCTCTGCCCGCCGGGATAGAATTGATCTTAGTAGCCCAAGTCTGAAGGAATTTGCTCATTTCATCTTTATATTTTTTAGTCGAAACATTGATGAAATGTTCCTCCTGATTCTCAGAAGCCATGCGCTTCAGATAATTTTCAGCCTCGGTTTCCAATGCAATACCAACGGTATACACGGTAATGCCGTCATCTTTAAGCTGCTGAATCTGCTCAGAGCCATTCCAGTTCGAGTCCTTCAAAGAGTCGCCAGACAGTCCGGGTGCACCGTCAGAAATGAAAATCACATAGCCCGGACGGGTCGCCTTATCACTCTCGCTACGACCATTCAGATATTTCTGTGCTTGGGCGAGCGCTGCTGTATAGTTGGTGCCGCCATCAGCCTCCATCTGATTAATCCCCGTATCGATAAGATTCTTATCGGTTGTCAAATCCTGAGAAACCGTAAGAGCCTTTTCATCTTCGCCGCCGTTTCTATCGCTATGTGCAAAACCAATAACCGCTAATTTATTACCGGTTCCTTCTGCAAGAATGCTGTTTGCAAATTCCTTGCTGACATCCTTTGCTGCATCAATGCGAGCGATTTTGCCTGTTTGTCCCGTGCACTGCTCCGGTCTTTCATCTCAAAGCCAACCGCCTAAAGAGCTTGTATATTTTGCACCACAATTCGGGCAGGTATAGCTGTACCACAGCACCTTATTTTCCTTGATGAAATCATCTTTCGGAGTATTGCAAGGATCACCTACGCTGCTGCCCATAGAACCGGAGTTATCCACTACCAGTACTACGTCTGCATTTGATCCATTCTCCGCCTGTTTAGGCTTGCCATACACGGTGATTTGAACCGTATAATAACCGTCTGAGTCTACCGCAGGCTGGTTGTTATCGTCCACCACCAATGCTTTCGTGGCACGAACATCACCTTCTTGCAGACCCGTGTCATCGCCTACCGCCAATGCGCTTGTCGGCAACAGCGTCATTACCATGACGATTGCCATCATCATGGCCAACATTCTTTTTTTCATGTTGATTCTCCCTTTCATTGTAGAATTCCCTTTCGGGGGACGGTTGCGAGTGTTTTGCGTATCGCGCCACCTCCATCTGATTGCAGCAGAAGAGATTCTATATACTTCGCTAGTATATCAGTTTTATTATACACTCCTCCCTCTGAATTAGCAATAGAATTTTCTATTTTTTGTCATTTTGGCCAAAATAAAGCGCCGCATTTCTCCACATTTCCCGCGCACAAGAATAAAAAACAGGCAGATGCACGCATCCGCCTGTTTTTACTGTATTTATGGCAACAATATCGCTGCTCTACTTGATCACGGCGAGCAGTTCGCCGGCCTTTACAGCGGTGTTCTCGGCTGCAAGCAGCTTGTCTACGCGGCCTGCCATGCGCGCTACCACCGAGGTCTCCATCTTCATCGCCTCGATGATCAGCAGCACCTGATTCTGCTCGACCACGTCGCCCTCCTTGACCAGTACGCGCGATACCATGCCCGGCATCGGTGCACCGACCTGCGCCTTGTCCTGCGGATCGGCCAGACGCACCTGCTCCGCCGAGGTTTCTGCCTGCGGATCGGGCACCGCGATCTCACGGCGCATACCGTTCAGCTCGAACAGCACCGTGCGCGTGCCGTCCTCGTTCCGGTCGCCCAGACCGAGGTACTTAACGACCAGCGTCTTGCCTTCTTCAATGTTGATCTGATTGGTCTCGCCGAGTGCCATGCCGTTGAAGAATACATGGCTGCCCATGCGGGACATATAGCCGTACTCCTTGCGGTGGCGGCAGTATTCCTCCACGACCTTGGGGTACAGGCACCACGACAGCACGGTGCGGTCCTTCGCACCCGGCTGGAACTGCTCGACCGTCTTTCACGCTTCGTCGAAGTTTACCGGCTCCAGCAGCGCACCCGGACGGCAGGTGATCGGCTCCTCGCCCTTGAGCACCAGCTTCTGCAGCTCAGGCGGGAAACCGCCCTCCGGCTGACCCATCATGCCCTTGAAGTACGATACCACCGAATCCGGGAAGGTCAGTGCCTCGCCCTTTTCGAGAATATTCTCGGGCGTCAGACGGTTCTGCACCATGAAGATCGCAAGGTCGCCCACCATCTTGGACGAAGGCGTAACCTTGACGATATCGCCCAGCATGATGTTTACCTTTTATACATCTCGCGCACGTCCTCAAACTGGCTGCCAAGACCGATCGCCTCTACCTGCGACTGCAGGTTGGTGTACTGACCGCCGGGCATCTCGTAGCGGTAAATATCGGTCGAAGGCGCCTTGAGACCGCCGTCAAACGACTCGTAGCGCAGGCGAACGTCTGCCCAGTAATCGCTGAGCTTCTGCAGACCTGTCGGGTCCAGACCGGTGTCGCGCTCCTGACCGTGCAGCGCTGCAACCACCGCATTCATGGACGGCAAGCTCGGCAGCGACGAACTGGGCATCACCGCCACCGGCGCCTTTGAGGATGCCAACGCGGGCGAGAGCAAGATCGTCGAGATCACTGGCCTGACGCTGACCGGCGCCGCCGTGGGGAACTATATCCTTCTCAACAGCGGACAGCAGACGAGCACCACCGCGACCATCAAGAAAATGCCCCTCAAAATCGTCAAAGCAAACGGCATTAAGGACAAGGATTACGACGGCGACGCGGGACTCTCTCACGTCACGGTTCTCTTTGAGGATGTGAACCGGCAGCAGGTAACCGTGGACTATTCGATAAACGCGTACTTCCCCGACGCGGACGCCGATGAGACGAACGTCGACGTGACGGTGGACGTGAAGCTCGTCTTTGGCGCAGAGGAAAACTACAAACTGACCAACAGCCCCTATACGGTTCCGAATGCGGCGAAGATCAATAAGATCGTCCCCATTTGCCCCATCGGCCTGACCGGCTATCAGGGCAACGCGCTCTCCACCGTGCCCCTGCCCAATGGCTGGACGTGGAAGAATGAGGCCACCGTGATGAACGAAACGGGAAGCAACAAGGAATTCTCCGCCCACTACGCCGGGGATACCAACCACAAGGCTGGCGATTACACCGTGACGGTCACTGTATCGGCGAAGCGGGGCGCATCGCTTGGGAACTTCGCGCAGCCAGCGTGTACCTACGGTGAAACGCTGCCGGACGCGACCTACGACACTGTGGATGGCGTCACCAAAACGACCATTCAGTACACAGGCACCGCGAATGATGGCACCACCTACGGCCCCAGCAGCGACAAGCCCACGAATGCCGGTAACTACATCGTCACAGTGACCTGCGAAACCCTCAACACGATCTACACCGGTACCGCAAACTTCACCATTGCGAAGAAGCCCATTGATCTGGATGTCACGCTGGATTGCGGCAAAGGCTTTGTGTATGACGGCACAGCCAAGGAGCCCGGCGTCACGGTCAACTTCAAAGATACTACGACGCCCCTGCCCACGAATGAGTACACAGTTTCCTACTCCAACAACATCGACGCAAGCATTGGTAATCGTGACGGTATTGTGACGATTGCATCTACCAGGACAGGCAACTATATATTCGGAGCGGGCTATTATCACTTCAATATCGCTCCGAAGAAACTGACGATGGGCGCGAGCGTGACCGAAAAGAAGTACGACGGTTTGACTGATGCGGTGGTCAAGCCCGGTGCGCTTGTTGGCATCGTCAACAGTGATGATGTCTGCGTGGTGGAGACTTCGGTCAGCGGTAACTTTAACAACGAGTTCGTCGGCACCGGCAAGTCTGTAACGCTATCGGAGAACTTCACGCTGACTGGCAGCAAGGCAAGCAACTACACGCTCACCCAGCCGACTGTGACCGGAAATATCATCGCGGCTGAGCAGGAACCCACCATCACCGCGACGGCGAGCGTCCCTCGCGGCGGCAAGACGCTTGACCTGAGCGAGCTTGTGACCGACGTGAGGGAGAACGGCAACGTCCGCTTCACGATCAGCGAGGGCGACGCGTACGCGACTCTGAGCGGCAGTACGCTGACCACGAAGGATGACGTCGGCACTGTGAAAATCACCGTTACGATCGACGCGGTCGATCTGAACAGCGACAATAAGCCGGAGTACAACGCCTACACCGGCACCGACGCCATCACCGTCAGCGTCACGCTGAAGGAGACTTCCACCGTTACCGCCGCGCCGACCGCCATCCCCGATCTGGTCTATAAAGGCAGCAATCAGGCGCTCATCACCGCAGGCACCGCCACGGGCGGCACACTGTACTATAAGCTGAACAACGGCACATACAGAAAAGATCTGCCCACTGCGAAGAATGCGGGCGACTACACCGTCTACTACAAGGTTGTTGGCGACGATGACCACGAGGATTCGGCGGAGCAGTCCTTTACCGTGACCATCCAAAAGGCTACCGTTACGATCACAGCCAGGGACAAGACCGCCTATGTGGGCGGTACAGTTCCCGTCCTGCCTGTCAAGCCTGTCAAGGATACAGACTATACTATTTCTGAGATGTACGGCACGGACACGCTGGAGGGTAACGTCACGCTGACCTATGACGGTACACCCGACATGAGCAAGGCGGGCAGCGCAGTCATCGAGATCAGCGGTACGTTGGCAAACGACAATTATACGATCACTTATGTAGATGGTAAATTAACGGTTAATCGCCGTTCCTTTGGCGGCGGTTCGTCCTCCAGCAACTCGTCTGGGAATACGATTTCTACATCCGGCAAGTCGGATAATGGTTCAATTTCGACCGACAAACCCACGGCAAAGAAGGGTGACACGGTAACGGTAACCGTTACTCCGCAGGATGGCTACAAGCTGGATAAGCTGATCGTCACCGACAGTAAGGGAAACACTCTGACTGTCACCGACAAGGGCGATAACAAGTACACGTTTACTATGCCGTCGAGCAAGGTAACGGTTACGCCGACATTCAGCAGAATCGAGGAAACCAAGCCGGAGACCTCTCCGTTCGATGATGTGACCGCAAACGATTACTTCTATGATGCAGTCAATTGGGCGGCTGACAAGGGCATTACCGGCGGCATGAGCGACACGCTGTTCGCTCCGAACGCTGCCTGCACCAGAGCGCAGATCGTAACCTTCCTGTGGCGTACGGCGGGTTCGCCCGAGCCCAAGGCGCTGAGCAGCTTCGCGGATGTTCCGGCAGATGCATACTACGCCAAGGCAGTCGCGTGGGCGGTCGAGAATAGCATCACCAACGGTACGACCGATACCACCTTCGGCCCGGATGAGACCTGCACGCGCGCACACGGCGTTACTTTCCTGTATCGTGCGGCCGGGACAAATACCGCTTCCGGCAACAGCAATTTTGCTGATGTAGACGTGAACGCATATTACGCAAGTGCGGTCAAGTGGGCAACTGATAACAGCATTACGAATGGTATGAGCGATGATCGCTTTGGCCCGGATGAGACCTGCACACGAGCACAGATCGTAACCTTCCTGTGGCGTTTGTATCAGGATAAGTAAGCAGATTATATGCTGGCAGGAAGATAGAGTACTTCGCAAATGTTGTATGAGATAGGGTGCTTTAGCAAAATCAACGGATTAGATTGCGAAAATTTTATTGTTTGAACGAAACACACCCTATCCCCATCTCCTCAAACTTCCCCAACAATTTAATAAAGTCAGATTTCTTAATCCTGCAATCTTTCTGAACGGCTGCGAGCGAAACGCAGCCGTTCGCCTTTTTCACGATACGACGCAGCTTTTTCTTCGTTTTTTCGCGGTACTTAGAAGAATTGATACGATCCAGCAGCTCTGGAAGTGGAATCGGGTCAAAGTGCATCATATGCAGCCGATGGAGAAACTTCTGCTGCTGCTTTTCAACCTGAGAGCCAAACTCTATAAGCTGGCTTTCCCAGTCTTTGACCTTCGTTATCTTAATGATTTTCGAACGTCCAAATCGCAATTCCAGACGCAGAATATGCTCGTTAATAACGATATGATGCCGTTTTTCAAGTTCATAGGTTTTATCATAAGCCGAAAATGTACAGCTTTTAGACTTATTCGTAATCGTCCAAGAATGCTTATTGGCTCCCTTGAATCTTTCATCGGAATTCGGATGTTTACCGAACTTAACTGCGCTGTAGTGAGGGATAGGAAAGGATTTCTTGAAAATATCCAAACGATCTTGAACATCCGCCTTGCGTTCATAATACAGATTGCAGGTCAAGTCACACCTCGACAGCTTGAACTCCCTGAGCCGCCAGTCAACGCCGATTTTGTCAAGAATATTCCGCAGATGGTGCTTTACCTGCTGAACAGACTCTTTGTCAGCCTGAAATAATGCGGTCGGTTTATATGTACCGGCGAGCAACGAAGACGGATTGACAATCAATATCAGCCAGCACGGGTGCGAAACAGACTGACCAAGCTGTATCTCAACGCCGACATCCTTGAACTGCGGCATCTGATAATACGACGAAAGTCCTAAATTCCCTTTGTTGGTACGAATACACTCGTTTTGTTCGATAATATTCTGGATTTCTGAATATTTGCATTGAAATTTCAACGAAAAGGTGTGGATACCGTACTCATTTGTAATCATTTGTTGTTCCTCCGTTTCTGTGCGCATACTGTACAGCGCTTACAGGTTTTCGTTTCATCTTGCCCTTGGTACTCGAGGATATCGCATACCATGCATCTGTCGCTATGAATGAAGTTATGTACTTGGTTTAGATTCGATTTTATCGTTTTCGCAGCCTTGGGTGACTGCTTTTTTGCCTTCTTGATAAAGCTGTTTGAGATAGCCTCATCATCACCGCTCCGATCGTAGAAAAGAATACAGTGTGCCTTTCGTCCATCGCGACCCGCTCGGCCAATCTGCTGAATGTAATCCGTCATGCTGATCGGTGCGTTGAAGTGTACGACAAGTTCAATATCAGGAACATCAATGCCCATCGAGAACGCCGAAGTTGCAATCATAATCTTTCTTTTGCCTTGCAGGAAGTCGAACAGCAGCTCTTTCTTGTGACGTTCAGGCTTAACTCGTGAATGATAGCGAGTCACCTCGTCCGTATATCTTTCACGCAGGATATTGTATAACGCATCGACATAAGCCGTAGTCTGCGCAAAGATCAGCACCGAGCCATCCTTGTGATATTTGTCAATCAGCTTGCATAGTTTCTTGATACGGAATTTCAGTCGTTCCTCCAGTGTTTTCTTGTTGCAGGTAACGTCCTTCTTGAGCAGAATAAGATTATCGCGCCGTAAATCACTGCGGAGCACAGCAGGCTCGTCCATATGCAGACTGTCGCGAATAGTGTCGAGAGAGTCAGCCGGTATCGTCGCGGAGCAGGCGCAGATCACTGGTTTATGCTCCAGCTTATCAATAAATTCGCCAATGTGCAGATAAGTGTCACGAAACGTTTGACCCCATTCCGTAACGCAGTGGCACTCGTCAACAACTACCATAAAGATATCCGTCTGCTTCATCACAGAAAGAAAGGTGCTGTTCTGTAAACGTTCCGGCGTCACATAGAGAAAGTTCAACTTACCCTTGCGAGCTTTGTTCAGTATCTTATCAATGTCTTCGTGCGAGCGAGTCATATCGATATAATCAGCAGAGACGCCATGCTTTTGCAACGTCTGCACCTGATTGTAGATCAGAGCAAGCAAAGGCTCGATAACAATCGTTAGCTTGTCCGAATGCGCCAGACCAACCGTTTCATAGATAATCTGCTTACCGGAACCGGTAGCAGCAATGACGATTGCGTCCTGTCCGGCATCCAGCGTGTTCATCGGAATAATCTGTGCCTTGCGAGGCTTGTCAAAACCAAGCTGTTTGAGTGCAGATTTCAAGTGTCTTTTCATATCCATAGAGATAACCTCCAACGTAGTAAGATTATCTTTATGTTATCGGAATGTAAAAAGATAATGCCGAATAGTGAACATTTTCCCCAAATAAATTGCATTTTCTGATGTGGCTGTTTTCTTTCTCAAATGCCTTAACAGAGTAGTTTAGACCTAAATATCGTATTATAAATGATAGAAAGTGTAAAAAGGTTAGAATAGATAAGTGCGATTTTCACGAAAATCCGTACCTAAGGCGAATATACTGCGGTGAATAATGTCGGTGAAAATTCACGTATAAAAGTGAAAATTCACCACATAAGGTTGTAAAAGTGAAAAAACGGTGTATACTAAATAGTAGGAACAACAGGAGGCGTACCATATGCAATACGAGAGCGAACGCATTGAATATAAGTCTCAGTTAACGGATGAAATTTACAAAGAAGTCATCGCTTTTGCGAACACAGACGGCGGCATTATTTACATTGGCGTTGACGATCAGGGCAATGCCACAGGGATTGACGATGTGGACGGAACCTATACTCGTCTGACAAATGGTGTTCGGGACGCAATCCGACCGGATGTAACCATGTTTGTTCGCTATGTGCTGCAGGATAATCAGGTCATTCGCATTGAAATCGGTGAGGGCAGCTACAAGCCGTATTATCTGAAGGGTAAGGGCTTGAAGCCAAACGGCGTTTATGTACGGCAGGGAGCCAGCAGTGTCCAAGCCTCTCCTGAGCAAATCCGACAGATGATAAAGGATTCTGACGGTGACGTATATGAGCAAATGCGAGCCTTACAGCAGGATCTGACCTTTGAAGAGGCTGCGGCGGCATTCAAACGCTATAAAGTAGAGTTTGCAGAGGATAAATACATCGCTCTGGGTATGCGGAACGTATACGACGATCAGTACACAAATCTGGCGCTGCTGCTGTCAGACCAGTGTCAGCATACGACGAAAATTGCGGTATTCGGGGATGCGGAGAACATCACGTTCAAAGATGCAAAGGAATTTGGCGGCTCGGTGTTCAAGCAGCTTGACGACAGCTATGCCTATCTTTCACTCTGCAATCGCACTGCCTCGACGTTTGAAGGCCTGGAACGTATTGACAAGGTGGATTATCCGGAAGATGCAATCCGTGAAGCCCTGCTGAATGCGCTGGTTCATCGGGACTACAGCTTCAGCGGCAGTATTATTATCAACGTCAATGACTCGTGCATGGAGTTCATTTCAATTGGCGGATTGCTGCCCGGCCTGTCTGCGGAGGATATTCGCAGTGGTATTTCTCAGCCGCGCAACCGCAATCTCGCAGAGGTATTTCATCGCCTGCGCTTGATTGAATCCTACGGCACGGGCATTCGTAAAATCTATGCACTGTATAAGAACTGCCCGGCACAGCCGCGCATTGAGGTAACGCATAATACATTCAAGCTGATCTTGCCGAATATGAATGCGACTGTCGAGGAGAAGCACGAAGAAAAATCCGCAGAGCAGGCAACGAATATTACGCCGCAGATGAAGATCGTTCTGGACTATCTGAAAGAGTACGGCGAAATGAATGATGAAGATTTGCAGGAACTGCTGAATATAAAAAAGACGCGTGCCTATATGCTGACGCGTCGAATGAGTGAAGAGGGATTGATTGTAATCAGCGGCCGGGGAGCGACGAAGAAATTCAAGCTGAAATAAGCGCCGCGGGGAATGGCTGTTTTCTAACAAATTTCTAACAGAACCGAAGAAATTGCCGAGAATTGCAGTTGGACCTTTTCGGACACTGTGGTTAAAAGTTCTGTATTTTTGTTGATTTTGCAGATATAGGTGTGTAATCTCCTGCAATTTGTAAATTAGAAAGTGACCGGAAAGGTCATGCGTAATAAATGGACACTGTCAGGGGACTTAAAATCCCCCGGAGTTAAAACCGTGCCGGTTCGATTCCGGCTGGCGGCACCAAGGATTCCTGCACTTTTGCTTGAGAGTGCAGGGATCTTTTTTGCATTTATGGGGATAAACTGGAACCGAGAGGTAAGATTTTATTCCCTGAATGTTGGCATTTTCAAAAATGAAAAACTCGATTTTGCCAACATTTCGTTTTCATGCATCGAATGACTATGCGTTATGCTGCATAATGCTTGTCACCATGCTTGCCGCTGCACTGGCGGTATCCAATTTATCACGGTAGTCCAGATGTGTGTAAATATCTGCTGTAGTCTGATAGGTTGAGTGACCGAGCCAAAGCTGAATATCTCGCAGAGAGATCTTCCGGCGGCACAGCATAGTTGCGCAGGTGTGGCGCAGGTCGTGGAATCGTATCCGTGGCAGCCCCGCCCGTTTCAGCACCCGCTGGAGCATATGCAACACGCTGTCCGGTGACATAGGGCCTCCGCTTGGCGATGGGAATACCCATTCGCTGCTACCCGTTTTTCTCCTTTGATGCATCAGAACGCTTATCGCGTCTGCCGACAGGGGCAGTGTGCGGTAGGCGTTTTTCGTTTTCAGCGGTGCCTCGACCACTTTGCCATTCTGCCGTGAAATTGCCCGTTGGATTTTCAGCACACCACGGTCGAGGTCGACGTCCGTCCACTTCAATCCCAGCAGTTCCCCACGGCGTAGTCCTGTGGCGAGGTCGAGGTAGTAGAGTTCGTACACACCGCTGTCCCTGGCCTCCTGGAAGAAGGCGCTGAGTTGGTCGGCGGTCAGCGTTTTCATCTCCTTGTGTTCGACTTTTGGCAAGGCACAGCCCTGCGTTGGATTCTTGCTCACCAACTTCTGCTCCATAGCGAGATTGTACGCCGAGCCTATCATCTGGTGGATATTTCGCACCGTCTTGGGTGCCAGACCTTTCGGCTTTTTCTTGGCCTCGACGCGGTCTACTCGCCCGCCGTCCAGCAGGTGCTTGTAGAACCGCTGTAAGTCCAGAGAGGTCAAGTCTGCCAGCGGGATGCCGCCGATCTGCGGCTTGATGTGGTTTTTCAGAAAACCTTGGCTGGTCTTGAACGTGGACGGTCTGA
>ERZ834382.2466-NODE-2466-length-12902-cov-4.049272_pt1 | contig 12902 bp, 9 predicted proteins | sample MGYA00519692_ERZ834382 | MGnify/ENA primary metagenome ERZ834382 (study PRJEB31850, sample SAMEA3708751) | human gut metagenome | biome: human gut; feature: human-associated habitat; material: faeces | place: China | collected 2014 ...
CGACACCTTTGACCGGATGCACCGCGGCGCACACTACCTGCTGAACATCCGTCCCGCAGGCGACTGGCCCGCACAGTATTTCTACTATGCAGGCGGCGTGCCCCGCATCATGGAAGAGATCAAGTCCATGCTGCATCTGGATGCCAAGACCGTTACCGGCAAGACCCTGGGCGAGAACCTGGAGGAGCTGAAGAAGAACGGCTTCTACGAGCACTGCGATGCCCTGCTGGCCGAGAAGAGCAAGAAGATCGGCCGCGAGATCAAGCGCACCGACATCATCCGCAGCTTCGACGAGCCCATCGGCACCAACGGTTCCATCGCCATCCTGCGCGGCAACCTGGCCCCGGAAGGCTGTGTCATCAAGCACACCGCCTGCCCCAAGGCCATGTTCAAGGCGACCCTGACCGCCCGCCCCTTCGACTGTGAGGAGGACGCCATCGACGCCATCCTCCACGGCCGCATCCACCCGGGCGATGCCGTGTTCATCCGCTACGAAGGCCCCCGGGGCAGCGGTATGCCGGAGATGTTCTACACCGGCGAAGCCATCTGCTCCGACCCGGCCCTGGCTTCCAGCGTGGCCCTGATCACCGACGGCCGCTTCTCCGGCGCAAGCCGCGGCCCCGTCATCGGCCATGTCAGCCCTGAAGCCGCCGCAGGCGGCCCCATCGCACTGGTGGAAGAGGGCGATATCATTGAACTGGACGTGGAGGCCCGCCGCCTGGAGATCACCGGTGTGAAGGGCGAGCACAAGACCCCCGAAGAAATGGACGCCATTCTGGCAGAACGCAAAGCAAACTGGAAAGGTTTTACAAGCAAATACACCCATGGCCTGCTGAAGCTGTATAGTCAGCACGCAGTCAGTGCCATGAAGGGTGCTTACATGGAGTAAGGAGTGTAAAAACTATGGCAGAAGCAAGAAGTCTGGCCGATATCAAACTGGATAACGCTTACAAGTTCGGCGCTGGCCGTTACCTGCAGGAAGCAGGCGCCCTGAACCTGCTGGGCGGCGAGGTGGCACGTCTGGGCAAAAAGGCCCTGGTCATTGCCGGCCCCCGCGCCTGGGCAGCCACCGAAGGCAAGGCAGAAAAGAGCCTGAAGGATGCCGGTGTGGAGTTTGAACTCTCCCTGTACCCGGATCAGAACACCTACGAGCGCGCCAAGGAGCACGCCCTGCAGGCCCTGACCACCGGCTGCCAGGTCATCGTGGGCATCGGCGGCGGCCGCATCATGGATCAGGCCAAGGCTACGGCACACTTTGCAGGCGACCTGCCCATCGTGGAGGTGCCTACCTCCATTGCCACCTGCGCGGCATTTGCCCCGCTGAGCGTCATGTACACTGCCGAGGGTGCCTCCCTGGGCAGCCTGCGCTATGACCACGAGGTCAACGCCATCGTCATGGACATGGACGTGATCTGCAAGGAGCCCCCGCGCTACGCAGCCAGTGGCATCATGGATGGCATGGCCAAGATGATCGAGATCCAGAACGGCCGCAGCGAGATCCTGCTGGACGATGTGAGCATCGGTCTGTTCACCGCTTACACCATCGCAGAGATGGCTTACCATGTTTACGAGAAGGAGGCCCATCAGGCCTGCCATGACATTGCCGAGGGCAAGCTGACCAAGGCCGTGGAGGATATCGCTTACCTGAACGTTGCCGTGGCCGGCATCGTCAGCGGCGTGAGCAAAGGCTTTGGCCAGACCGCTCTGGGCCACGAGACCTACGAGCTGGTGCGCACCCACTTCACCCAGGAGGCAAAGCCCTACCTGCACGGTGAGATCGTGGCCATCGGCGACTGCCTGCAGCTGGCCTTCAACGGCCATCCGGAGCAGGTGGCACCCTTCCGTGCCTTTATGCGCAGCATGAACATGCCCCTGACCCTCGAGGACATCGGCATCGACCCGAACTCCCCCAAGATGGAGAACCTGTTCCAGGATCTGTTCCACAGCCCCTTCATGGAGCCCACCGCAGAAAATGAGGCACGCCTGCGCAAGGCCATGCACTATCTGTCTGCAGACTGATCCCCGCAGCATTCCCTGAACCGCAATGACAGCGCCCCCTGAACCGTCTCGGACGGCGCAGGGGGCGCTGTTTTGTCTTTTTGGCACAAAGAAGCCCCGAAATCCTCTTTTCCTTTTGTGATTTTTCCGCTATACTAGAGGTGCAGGAATTCCAATGGTACAAGAAGGTCATCGCATCCAACGGCGAGGAGCTGGACTGAACCTGAAATTGCAGACGCTGCCGAGCGTTCCCGGTGTGAGGGCTCCGCTTTCGGCGGGGTCCTCTGCGTTCTGCCCGGCGGGTTTTGGACGAATCGGCTGAAAAACAGCAAAATTCGGTCAGAATGTGCTAGAATGCTGGACAGCATCCTGTGAATTGTGGTAGAATTGCAATAGAATGCGTGGAAGCGCAAAACCGATGCTGCGCGGTGAACGCAGCAAAGATGAAAGATGAAAGAGGTCGTTTGTGATGAAGATCATTCGTGCAAAGGATTACGCAGACATGTCCCGCAAGGCGGCAAACATTATTTCCGCACAGGTCATCATGAAGCCCAATTGCGTGCTGGGTCTGGCCACCGGCGGCACCCCGGTGGGGGCCTACCAGCAGCTGGTGGAGTGGTACAACAAGGGCGACATTGATTTCTCGGAGGTCACCACCGTGAACCTGGACGAGTACCGCGGCCTGCCCAAGGACCACCCGGAAAGCTACTGGAGCTTCATGCACCGCCACCTGTTCGACCACGTCAACATCAACCCCGCCCGCATCAACCTGCCGGACGGCACCAACCCCGATGCGGACGCAGCCTGCGCCCAGTACAACCAGATCATCCACAGCGTGGGCGGCATCGACCTGCAGCTGCTGGGCATCGGCCACGACGGCCACATCGGCTTCAACGAGCCGGGCGAGGCCTTTGAGCTGGAGACCCACTGTGTGGACCTGACCCAGGAGACCATCGAGGCCAACAAGCGCTTCTTTGACGGCAACGTAGACCTGGTGCCCAAGCAGGCCTACACCATGGGCATCAAGACCATCATGCAGGCCCGTAAGGTGCTGATGGTGGTCAACGGCACTGGCAAGGCCGAGATCGTGAAGAAGGCCTTCTTCGGCCCGGTCACCCCGGAAGTGCCCGCCAGCATCCTGCAGATGCACCCCGACTTCACCCTCGTGGGCGACGAAGAGGCCCTGAGCCTGATCTGATCGGTTCCCCAAAGCATGTTTCTGCCGCCGCACGGCCCTGCCACCGTGCGGCGGCTTTTTTCTGAGCAGGGGAATTGTAACGCGGCAAAAAATACAGTATACTGGAACAAAAACCACCACGAGGGAGGGGCGGCCGATGTTCAGCGAAGAGATGATCTGCAGCCTGAATGATCTGGAGCTGGAAGTTTATAAGTATGTTGTGCGGAACGCGGACAAGGTGTGCTATATGCGCATCCGGGAGTTTGCGGATGCCGCCCATGTGTCTACCTCCACCATCCTCCGGTTCTGCAAAAAGGCGGGCTGCGACGGCTACGCGGAGTTCAAGATCCGGCTGCGCCAGCATCTGGAACAGGCAAAGCAGCCGCCGGTCAAGGACGATGTGTCGGAGGTCATCGACTTTTTGAAAAAGACCTGCTCGGCGGAGTTTGAGCAGAAGCTGGACATGCTGACCAGGGTCATTTTTCAGGCCCGGCACATCTTTTTTGTAGGAAGCGGCATGTCCGGCATCGTGGCCAAGTACGGGGCACGCTATTTTTCCAGCATGGGCAAGTTCTGCCTGTACATCGACGAGCCCCACTACCCCACCGAGAGCCGATTCGTGGAAAATTCGCTGGTGATCGTGTTTTCAGTGTCCGGCGAGTCCCGCGACACCATCGGCCATGTGATGCGCTTCAAGGAGCAGAACTGCCAGATCCTCAGCGTGACCAACACGGAAAACTGCACCATCGCAAAACTCTCGGACTATAATCTGGCCTATTATGTCACCTACGAGCGGCTGGGAGTCTACGATGTGACCACCCAGCTCCCGGCCATGAGCATCGTGGAACGGCTGGGCAAAAAGCTCTACCGCTACACCTCCGAGGGCCCGGCAGCCATCTGAAAAAAGTCCAAAATAAAAACAGGGTGTTACCTGAAAAAAACAAGTGCGAAAAAACGGCACTTGTTTTTTTATGCCCAGAAACTGCTGACAAACCACCTGCCTGCGTCTATAATGGACACATCAGAAGTACTTCGACCGGAAATTGGATGACTTGAAAAGGTAAAGGAGAAACAATCATGGCAAAAGATTATGCTGCGATCTCCAAAAAGATCGTGGAGAACATCGGCGGTGTGGAGAACATTGCCAGCGTGACCCACTGCATGACCCGCCTTCGCTTCGTGGTGAAGGACGAGGGCAAGATCAACGACGCAGCCGTCAAGGCGACCGACGGCGTCATGGGCGTCGTGAACCAGGGCGGCCAGTACCAGATCATCATTGGCAACCATGTGGAAGAGGCCTACAACGAAGTGCTCAAGATGGGCGACTTCGGCGAGGCAAGCCAGGTGGCCCGCGGCGAGAAAAAGGAGCCCCTGACCCTGAAGAAGGTGGGCAACAACATTCTGGATGCCATCGTGGGCACCATGTCCCCGCTGATCCCCGCCATCATCGGCGGTTCCATGGTCAAGCTGCTGGTCATGCTGCTGGGCATGGTTGGTGTGCTGTCGGCCGACGGTGAGACCTACAAGATCCTGAACACCATCGGTGATGCAGCCTTCTACTTCCTGCCGGTGATGGTGGCCGCTTCTGCTTCCAAGAAGTTCAACACCAATATGTTCATCGCCATTGCCATTGCAGGCCTGATGCTGCACCCGGATTTCCGCACCATGATGGAGGCAGTCACGGTCGGCGACACCGCCGCACACTTCCTGGGCATCCCGGTGGTGGGCGTCAAGTACACCTACACCGTCATCCCGGCCCTGTGCATGACCTGGATCCTGTCTTACATTGAGCGTGCCATCGACAAGATCACCCCGGCTGTCACCAAGAACTTCCTCAAGCCCATGCTGATCTTCCTCATTGCTGCTCCCATTGCGATCATCGTGGTCGGCCCGGTCGGCATCATGATCGGCGAGGGCATCTCCGCCTTCGTCTACTTCGTGCAGGCTAAGCTGGGCTTCCTAGCTGTGGGCATCATGGGCGCCCTCTGGCCCCTGCTGGTCATCACCGGCATGCACCGCGTGTTCACCCCCACCATCCTGCAGACCATCTCCGAGACCGGCATGGAGGGCACCGTTATGCCCTCTGAGATCGGTGCAAACCTGTCCCTGGGCGGCGTGTCCCTGGCCGTTGCCTTCAAGACCAAGAACAGCGAGCTGCGCCAGACTGCTCTGGCCGCTGCTTCCTCTGCTCTGATCGCCGGCACCACCGAGCCCGCCCTGTACGGCGTGGCCGTGCGCCTGAAGCGCCCCCTGATCGCTTCCCTGATCACCGGCTTCGTCTGCGGCTGCCTGGCCGGCATGGCAGGTCTGGCCAGCCGTTCCATGGTGTCGCCCAGCGTGCTCACCGGCGTGCAGTTCATCGACCCGGCCAACCCCGGCGTGAGCATCGCCTGGATCGCCGGCATCTCGGTGCTGTCCATCGTGCTGTCCTTTGTGCTGACGCTGGTGATCGGCTTTGAGGATCTCCCGGAAGAGGAGTGATCCCCATGTCTGATTACAAACTGCCCGAAAATTTCCTCTGGGGTGCTGCCATTGCGGCCAATCAGGCCGAAGGCGCTTACAACGAGGGCGGCCGCGGCCTGAGCAACATCGACATGATGCCCCACGGTGTCCACCGCATGGAGGTCAAGCTGGGCGGCACGCCCCACCCGACGCTGCAGGCAGGGGAGTACTACCCCAGCCACACCGGCGTGGACTTCTACCACCATTACAAAGAGGACATCGCCCTGATGGCAGAGCTGGGGCTGAAGGTGTTCCGCACCTCCATCTCCTGGTCCCGCCTGTACCCCCGCGGCGATGAACGGACCCCCAACCCGGAGGGCGTGGCCTTTTACCGCAATGTGTTCCAGGAGTGCCGGAAGTACGGCATTGAGCCGCTGGTCACCCTGTGCCACTTTGATATCCCCATGGGTCTGGTGGAGCAGTACGGCTCCTGGCGCAGCCGCAAAACGCTGGAATGCTTTGCCCGCTACGCCGAGACCTGCTTCAAAGAATACTCCGGCCTTGTGCACTACTGGCTTACCTTCAACGAGATCAACATCCTGCTGCACAGCCCCTTCTCCGGGGCAGGCATCGCCTTCCAGGAGGGCGAGAACCGCAGTCAGGTGATCTATCAGGCGGCCCACCATGTGCTGCTGGCCAGCGCCACGGCCACCCGCCTGGCCCACCAGTACGACCCCGCCAATCAGGTGGGCTGCATGCTGGCCGGCGGCAGCTTCTACCCCTACTCCTGCAACCCGGAGGACGTCTGGGAGTCGGTGCAGAAGGAGCAGGAAAACCTGCTCTTCATCGACGTGCAGGTGCGGGGCCGCTACCCCGGCTACGCCCGCAAGCTGTTTGCGGAAAAGCAGGTGCAACTGCACACCGAGCCCGGCGATGACGCCCTGCTGCGGGAGAACACCGTGGACTTCATCTCCTTCAGCTACTACGCCAGCCGCTGCGTGGCGGCCAGCCTGGAGGGCAAGGCCGTGAACGACGGCAACGTGGTGCGCTCGGTGAAGAACCCCTATCTGCAGACCAGCCAGTGGGGCTGGGCCATCGACCCGCTGGGCCTGCGCATCACCATGAACCAGCTGTACGACCGCTACCAGAAACCGCTGTTCCTGGTGGAAAATGGTCTGGGTGCCCACGACACGGTGGAGCCCGACGGCAGTGTCCACGATGATTACCGCATCGACTACCTGCGCCGTCACATCGAGGCGGTCAAGCAGGCCGTGTCCGACGGCGTGGACCTGATGGGTTACATCGCCTGGAGCGGCATCGACCTGGTGTCTGCTTCCACCGGCGAGATGAGCAAGCGGTACGGCTTCGTCTATGTGGACAAGCAGGACGACGGCACCGGTACGCTGGCCCGCAGCAAAAAAGATTCTTTCGATTGGTATCAGAAGGTCATCCGCTCCAACGGCGCAGACCTCTGAGCGTTTTCCTCCGTTTCATAAATGCGAAAAGCCGCCCCGCAGGCACCGGAAGTTCCGGCCTGCGGGCAGTGCCAACATGTGCTCCTATGTGGCCGGTCAGCATGGCCGCAACAAGCCGTTTTATCAGGATTACTCCTTCCGCAAGGAGTACATGAGCGTGGGGAATCTGGTGCACAAGCACTCGTACCTGGATGCGGAAGCGTAAGCCGAACACAACACGAAAGGGCCTCCCCGGAATGGGGAGGCCCTTTCTATGCGTTTACGACTTGACGTGGATCACGTTGGAAGGGAAAAGCATCAGTGCTTTTCCTTGTACTTGAGGCTGGCGAATGCGCCTGCGATGGTCAGCAGCATGCCGCTGAATGCCATGCCCAGAGCGGCCATCCAGTTCACGCCGGTCTGCGGCAGTGCATCCTGCACAGCGGGCAGGACCGCGTCAGACGGCAGGACCGGAGCGTCCGGGGTGGTGTCCTGCACGGGCGGCAGCTCGGGGGTCTCCGGGGTCATGACCACTTCGTCCGGGGTCTCGTCCTCCACGGGGTCGTCCGGGGTATCGGGATCCACCGGCGGGACGATGACCGTCTCTTCGCCGTTCACGGTGACCGTGCGGGTCTCGATGGTGGTGTAGTCGTACTCCACATGAGCATCGGTGGTGGTCACGGTCTCCTTGGACACTGGCGTGGTGTCCACCTTTTCCGTGGTGCGGTGGGTGTAGGAAACTTTGCCCTCATCGTAGCTGGTCTCGCCCTTGCCGGAGAACATCTTCTTTACCAGCTGGGTAAAGGTCTTGTACTTGCCGGTGCCGGTACCCTGGACGCCCTGGCTTTCGGAGGAGGTGTAGTTGTCGGTGTGCTGGTAGGAAACGTTGTAGGTAAAGCTGCCTTCCTCCTCGTAGCCGCTGCCCAGATTCTGGGTCGTGGTCACAGGGGTGCTGGTGTGCTTGGCGTCCAGCTGCAGGCTCTTGTTCTCCAGGCTCTGGGTGGAGCGGACGGCCAAAGGAGCCCAAAGGGTCTTGATGCTGGACTGGGTCTGGCCAACCACCTTGCCCTCGCTGACCTGCACCAGGTCGCTGATCATCAGATCGTAGCCGCCCACATAGCCCCAGGTGCCATTCTGACGCTTGTAGGTGCTGTTGACGCAGGTGTTGGCGTCTCGGGTCATGTAGCCGTAGGAGGTCATCTCGGCAGTCTTGGTGTAGACCTGGTAGCTGGTGTAATCCACAAAGGTGCCGGGGGAGGTGATGGGCACCACATAGGTGCCGAGGATCTCCTCCCTTTGCTTCTTGTTGAGGGTCTGGTAGCTTTCGTTAGTGCGTCCAACAGCCTTTAAGTAGGCGTTAACGGCTTCTTCCTCGGCAAACCAACCGGAAAACTCGGTAATGGTGCCATCGTCATTCTTGAGCGCATCATAGGCCACGGTGCCGGTGAGCTTGTAGAAGGCACTCTTCTCGGGGTTATTGTTTTTGCCATCGAGGCGGTCATACTCGTAGTGATAGCCCTTGCCGTCCTCAGTGTCCTTGGAGATGTGCTTCTTCAGGCCCACGGTCGTGTTGCCATCGCCCTTTACCAGTTTATCAGCGTCGTAGTTCCATTCCAGCTTCTGGTTCTTGGCAAGAAGCACGCAGTCGGTCTGGGTCACGTTGCCGTTCTTATCCGGCAGTTTGTCCATCTTGGCACCGGAGGCCAGGTCCAGGTGGGTGATGTCGTCTCTCTGCTCCAAGTCTTTTGGCTTTCCATTCCAGTACGTGGGAGGCTCCTTGGGGTTGTGCGTGAGAGACTCGCCAGAGTAGTAGTTGTTCAGTGTCTCCTCATACTTGGTGCCCTGGTTCACGGTCACTTTTGTCGTTTTTGCCTCATCAGCCTGGGCGTTCAGGGCTTTGATGAGGGCCTCCTTAGACATATTTTCGTGGGACACAGCCGTGGTAAAGTGCTTGATGATCTCCTCTTTCTGGGTCCCGATGTCCGTGATCTTCAGGTCGCCGATCCAAAGCTCCTCGCCGTCCTTCAGCTGAATGGATTCTACCTTCTTCTTCAGCTCTTGGTACAGCTTTTCCTGTGCTTCCTTTAGGTCGGCGTCGGTCTTTATGGTCTCTGTCACAGAGACGGCGTCACTGACCGATTTGTCGATCTTCAGGGTCTTTTTGCTCAGGTTGCTGTAGTCGATGGTAACGGTGCTGCCATCCGCCTTCTTGTAGGTGGCGGTATTGGTCGTGGTATCCAAAGTGATCTGGCCATTAGATTCCGGGAATTCCTTAGCCAGCATAGCCTTGATGGTATCGTCGTCCAGAGACTTATCTTCCCCAAGGGTAAAGGTGTAGGTGACGGTCTTGCCGTTCTCCTCCTTGGTGGCGGTGTAGGTGCCGTCGGCGTTCTGCTTTAGGTTCTTGTAGATTTGGCCGTCCTTGGTCTTGAGGGTAGTGCCCTCCAGGGTCCAGGTGTCGTCTACTAGAGTTTGGTTAAGGGTTTCCTTCGTCGTCTCGGTCTTGGAGGTCTTGGTCTCCACGGTCCAGGTGGTTTTGGTAATCTCGTTGAAGGTGGAGCTGTTGATCTTGTAGCCCTCTTTCTGCAACTCCTCGACCGATTTGTGCTCTGCCTCGGCAAGAGCCTTCCAAGCGGCGGCTTCCTTTTCTGCATCGGTGAGGGTGACAGCTTCGTTCTTGAAGGTGTAGATGGTCTCGGTGGTGCTGCCGTCGGGGTTCTTGGTGGTCACGGTGTAGACCTTGTCACCATTGGCATTGGTGGATTCCACTGCGCCTTCGGGGATATCGGGCCTCTTGGCAGCGTGTTCACCGGGCTGGATGGTCCCGGAGGCCGTATAGGTGCCGCTCTCGCCCTTCTTGGACCAGGAGATGGTGCCGTTGGTGACGTAGGCGGTGCCGGTCACAGTGGTCTCCTTCACGTCCTCGGCGTCCTTGCCGTTCACGGTGGTATCGGAGGGCTTCGAAACGGTCTGGCTGCTGGTGATCTCGGCTCCCTTATACTGGAAGGTATAGGTGATGGTCTGGCCGTCTTGTTCCCGGGTAACGGTCAGGGTGCCGCCTGCAAGGTCAATGTCCTTCAGGTCATCCTCAGTGAGCTCAATATGATTCTGCTGGGCAGCATTCCGCAGGGCGTCCTTGATGGCTTCGGTCTTGGCGGCGGTTTCGGCTTCGTCCTTTCCGCTCACCTGGCCGGGGGTCTTGGTGACCTCAGTGACCTCCACGGTGTAACTCAAAGTCTTGCGGACGGCTTCCATCTGGTCAAGGTTCAGCTTTTCGCCCTTGTAGTAAACGCCGTTGTCATCGCCGGTGAAGCCCTCGCCCAGACGGTCGGCCAACTGCTTGTTGGTGAGCTGCTTGGTGTCTTCCGTTTTCTTGACTTTATAGGTATATTCCTTGCCGTTTGCATCGGTTTCCGTATAGACATACTCGCCGGTATCGTTGTTATAGTACTCGTCCTTGAGCATTTCGCCCAGCTTCTCCGAAGAAATCTCGATGACATCCGTCTTGGTCTCGTCGGTGTTCTTGGCAGTGATGCTTGGCAGCTCGACCTTGGTGGTCAGGTCCTTCTCATTAACATCAACGGTGCCCTTTTCCACCTTGAGCACCAGCGTGGTCTCGGTGCGGGTCTTGACCGAATTGCCGGTGATCTCGTAGTAGGTAACGCGGGTGACGGTGTTGCCGTTCTCGTCGGTAGAGGCCTCTTCCTTTTTCAGGGTATAGGTGGTGTTGCCCTCGTCGTCGGTCTTTTTCTCCACGCCGTCCTCGGGGACGTCCAGCAGCTTGGCGATGTCCTCGGCGGCCATCTCCTTTTCTTCGGTCGGGCTGGTCTTTTTCAGGGTCAGCTCCTTGGAGTTGCCGTCCTCGGCGGGCTCGACCTTGTCCACAGTGTAACCGCCCAGCTTGTCATCCTTATCGGTGCCCCAGCCCGGACGCACGTCCTTGCCAAGCTCGTCGTCGAGGTTGATCTCTTCGCCCTTCTTGGTGTCGGTGATGGTGGTGGAGGAATCGGCCTTGCCGGTGCCGGTGGTGGTCGTAGTCTCGGTGCCGGTGGTCTCGGTGGGGGTGGTGATGGTGGTGTTGCCGTCCTCGTCCTTGCCCACCACGGGGTCGCCCTTCTTCACCTCGGCGTCGGGGTCCACGACGGTGGTGCTGGAAGAGCTGTCGGGGGTCTCTTCCTTGGTGGCGGTGCCGATCTTGCCGTCCTTGCCGGTGGCTTCGTCCTTCTTGCTGTTGTCGATCACGTCACCCTTCACATAGGTGCCGTCGGGGTTCTCAGGTTCATCGGTCTCGCCGGGCTCTTCCGGCTTCTCAGCAGGTTTATAGTCAATGGTGATGTCCTCGGTCTTGGTGCCGGGGCCGAACGCAGGGGCCTGCTCTTCGCTCTTGGCCTCTTCGTTCACCGGGGGGGGGGTAAACTCCTCCTGCTTGCCCTCTTCGCCCTCGACCTCGCCTTCTGCGGTCTTACCTTCCACAGGGGCGGGTTCGGCCTGCGGGGCAGCGTTATCCTCGGCAGGGTCGGGGCCTTCCACAGCATGGGCAGCCATGGGCTGTGCAGCAACACAGGCGGTCAGGGCTACGGACATGGCAGCGAGTTTCAGCTTTTTGTTCGTCATGATTGATGGCTCCTTTCAAATAGTGTCAAGTCTTTTACGCATTACAACTGTCCCATAGAATGGACATATTTCGAGGCTTGCTATCCTGCTTCCTTTATACCATTTTCTGGTGCAGGTTGTCAAGAAAAAATATGTAGAAACGCATGATTTGTGAAAATATTCCAAAGTCTGAATTGGATATTTTGCACAAATCACAAGAATTTGTTGCAGAAAAAAGAGAAACTGTTGCGGACGTGAAATGATGCGGTTGCGGTACTGGTGCAGAGTGTGCGGATTGTTGCGGAAAACCACTTTTTGAGGGACGGAATTTCTGGCAAAGAACCGGCTGGAATTTCTCCTGCCGCCCTGCTGCAGACGAAAAAGGCCCCCGGAAACCTGCGTCTCCGGGGGCCTTGCCCTCTTACCTTATATAGGGCAGTCGGCGATCACTGCTTCTGCTTCAGCCGGGCCATGTAGCTGTCGGCGGCCACAGCGGCAGCGGTGAAGGAGTTGTTCTTCCACCAGTTGATGAGCGCGGCCACGGTGGTGATGCCGGCGGTGACCAGCTGCTCCACAGTGGTGCTCTCGATGGGCAGCACGGGCTTGCCCATTGCGCTCAGCACCTGATTGGTCAGGGCCAGCAGGAGCACAGCGGTGCGGGCCAGGGTAGCGGCGGAGATCTTGTTGCTCAGTTCCATAAATCAGTTCCTCTCTTTCATTCGTTCGTGGTTCTCAAGGTCGGCGATGCGGTGGTTGGCCACCTTCATCTGCTCTTCCAGAATGGGCACGCGGCGGGCGAAATTGTTGTGCTCGCGCACCTCGCGGGTCAGTTCTTCCAGTTTGGTGTCGGTCACGGCCTGACTGCGGCTGTTGGCGATCAGCACCCCAATCAGGGTCACGGCACCGGCGGTCAGGGCGGACAGGATGCTTTCCATTGGATTCACCTCCTTTTTAACCTGTCCAGCGGCTTTTGGCGGGGCGGGTGTCCACATGGACCCAGCCCACAGCCCGTCCGGCCCGGGGCGGGTACCGGCCGATGCCGCCGGTGCCGGGCAGGCAGGTCTCTGCATAGGCGGCCAGCTGCTCCACCGGGATGCTCTGCACCCGGATGTCGGCAGCGCGCCCATACAGATGCTGGCTGTAGGCGGCCCCGCCCACGGATTTGTTGTGGGCGGCGGTGCGGTAGCCGCTGGTGATGACTACGGGGCGGCCGAAGTGGTCGCGGATCTTCTGCAGCA
>ERZ834382.2475-NODE-2475-length-12834-cov-6.427890_pt1 | contig 12834 bp, 10 predicted proteins | sample MGYA00519692_ERZ834382 | MGnify/ENA primary metagenome ERZ834382 (study PRJEB31850, sample SAMEA3708751) | human gut metagenome | biome: human gut; feature: human-associated habitat; material: faeces | place: China | collected 2014 ...
CGGCGCGCCAAACCAGCCCGAGGGCCCGCAGGCCCGACAGGCCAAGGAAGGGGGCCCGTCCCCTCGGGGTGGGCCCCCTGACGCAGCAGGCACGGACAAAATGCAAGGGCGGCCCCGCCCAAAAGGAATAAAGGCGGGGCCGTGCATTTTACCCTTGCATTTTGGCCGGGGCTGTGGTATGGCGCTTCCCCCGCCCAGGCCAGCCGACAGGCCAAGGGACGACAGGTAGCGCAGGCCCCCAAAAAAGGAATAAAGGGGCCTGTGCTGGCTGGCGGCCCGCAGCCCCCGGCGCTTCAGTGCCGGGGGTGAGCGACGTGGAGCGGTTGGGGTAGGGGCCCCGACCCGGAGCGGCGCGCGCCGATAAAAGGGCGGGGGTTAGGGGGTGGGTACATTTTCCCGCCGACAGCTTCCGACAGCGAAGCGGACGGGAAAGCGTCAGGGGCGATTTCGGCGGCGCGGGGTAAATCGGGATGGCCGGGGCGCTTTCGGCGGCTGGGTGCTTTCGGCTGTGATGGACAAAAAAAAAGAAAGAGGGCCGGCCCTTTCGGGCTGGCCCTCTTTGGTTAGGCTCTGTGAAAGCCTCCCCTGTCGGTGCCCCTACACTATAGCACACTTCGCCGTTGTTGTCAACAACTTTTTGGTGGTGGCTGGGGCTTTCGTTGGCTGCTGCATCCGTGTTGCCTGCGGGCGTCCCCTCGAGGTGCGCCCCCGCCCACGGGCGGGCGGGGGGTGGGCTCCTGCTGGCCTTGTTGCCCTACAGGTCACGACGCTGCGCGCAGCGTGCGGCGTGGCCGTCATTCGGGCGGGCCGTCAGCGTTCACGCTGGTGGCCCGCGGGGCCGCTGCGCTTTCGGCGCGGGTGGGCTTTCCGCTGCCTGACGACTTCGGGCGGTTGTGGGGTTTCTGTGGCTGCCGCCGCGACTGGGCGGAGCCCATAGGAGCGGCGCGCTGTTCGCGTGGTGATGCACGGGACAAAAAAGGGCCTTGACAAAATAGGGGGGCGTGTGGTATGGTGTTGGATGTCGGGAGCATTTCGCTAAATGTAACTTTAGCGAACTATAGGGGCGGGCTGCCTTTTGCGGTGTGCTGCAGTAGACCTTATATAGTATATCAGACCGTCAAAAAATTGCATTTTTGCCTTATTGCGTGTGTAGGGGTGACCATTGGTCGCCAGTCAACTTACCGCGGCAACACATTTTCCGGGACAGTTTTCTTACGACGCACCGCCTGACCGGAAACAACGGCTGTGCCTCGGAGAAGCTGTATCAGCTCTGCGATGCCACTGTGGTGCCCGAATACCGCGACCTGGTCCGCTGTTTCCTAGATGTGCCCACCCTTGCGGAAAGACTGAAAAACGAAGAATATATCTCCACAGAATACCGCATGTGCGACGGAAGCTGGCATTCCCTGCGCTTCGTTGCAAAGAAACGGGACGAGGCCGGCAATGTGACCCATGTGCTGTGCACGGTGCGCTGTAGAGCTGTTTGAAAAGTCCGCACCCGGCTATTTCGGCGTGATCTATATGGATATTATGATGCCGCGTATGAACGGCTGGGACGCCGCCAGAACCATCCGCGCCATGAACCGCCCCGACGCGGAAATCATCCCCATCATTGCCATGTCCGCCAATGCTTTTTCCGAGGATATTATGGACAGCCGTCTGGCGGGCATGGATATTCACCTGGCCAAACCGCTGAACGAAGCCAAGATGATCAACGCCTTAAAGCAGTGCATCGCCGAACGGAGTGCCGTAAAGCTGCGAAACGATTTGTAACGCTTTGCAGCGGCCAACCTAAGGCAACACCACATAATTCCCGCCTTACGGCTTAAGCACCGCTCCGGCGGCTGCGGCACGGCATCTGCGTTGCCAAAATGCTCGATAAGACATCCAGTATTATCTGCGCTTTTGGCTTAGCAGTTGCCGCACCTCGCTCGCCATATCGGCACTTAGAATTATGCGGTATTGCCCTAATAAAAACAACAGGAACATTGCAATGTACAGCAGTGTTCCTGTTGTTTTTTCTGCAGAAGTTTATTGCGCATGGCGGGGTGTCACTATATATCATTACACGTGTCTTGACACGTGTAATGAACGGTGCTATACTGTCAAAGTTGGAATTACAGAAGAAACCGAGGAAACCACATGAAAATGGCTAATATGGATGACTATTTTGACGTAGTCATCGTTGGCACCGGCGCTGCGGGCCTTTACTGCGCCCTGAATTTGCCTGCGCGGTACCGCATTCTTCTGCTTACAAAGCAGAAAGCGGACGAGAGCGACTCCTTCCTTGCGCAGGGCGGCATTTGTATGCAGCATAGCGAGGCAGACTACCGCCCCTTTTTTGATGATACGATGCGGGCAGGACATTACGAGAACAACCCCGCCACAGTAGACCTGATGATTCGTTCCTCCAACTCGATCATCCGGGATTTGGTGCGCCGCGGCGTCCGCTTTGCGCGGGATGACCACGGGGCTCTGCGCTTTACCCGGGAGGGTGCACACTCCCGCCCGCGCATTCTGTTCCATGAGGATATTACCGGCCACGAGATCACCCAGACCCTGCTGAACGAGGTCCTGCGCTGCGAGAACATCGAACTGCGCGAGTATACGACTCTGCTGGATTTTTTCGCCGACGCCTCGGCCTGCGGCGGTGTCATTGCTGCCGGCCCGGACGGCGAACCGCGAGCCATCGGGGCAGGGGCGGTGGTGCTGGCCTGCGGCGGCATCGGCGGGTTGTATAAAAACTCCACCAACTTCCCCCACATCACGGGGGATGCCATCGCCATGGCCCTGCGCCACGGCGTTGCCTGTGAGCACCTGGACTATATCCAGATCCACCCCACGACTTTGTACAGCCACCGAAAAGGCCGTCGCTTTCTGATTTCGGAATCGGTTCGCGGGGAGGGCGCGCTGCTGCTGGATAAAAACGGGAACCGCTTTACCAACGAATTGCAGCCCCGCGACGTGGTGAGCGCAGCAATCCGCGTACAGATGGAAAAGGACGGCACCGACTATGTGTGGGAGGATATGCGCCCCATCGGTGATACGGATATCCGTGAGCATTTCCCCAACATTCTGGAGCGCTGCGAGGAGGAGGGGTACGACCCCATCCATGAACCGATCCCCGTTGTACCGGCCCAGCATTATTTTATGGGCGGCATCACGGCGGACCTGAGCAGCCGCACAGCACTGCCCCGGCTGTATGCCTGCGGCGAGACCTGCTGCAACGGTGTGCATGGACGCAATCGGCTGGCTAGCAATTCCCTGCTGGAATCTTTGGTCTTTGCACAGCGCGCGGCAGATGATATACTATACGGAGAACCGCCTGTCTTTACAGGCGATAAGCCCGATTTGGCCCCATACCGTGAACAGGAACCGCTGTTTGCCGCGTATCGGCAGGAGGTTCTGACCGCTATTGAGAGGAGTAAAAACCATGAATGAGATCACCCAGCTGCTGCATATAGACCCGCTGCTGCTGCAAGCGCTGCGGGAGGATATTCCGGAGGAGGACGTTTCCACAAACGCCGTCATGCCCCACGCCTGCCCCGGCACCGTGGATCTGATTGCCAAGGAGGACGGCATTGTTGCCGGTCTGGCGGTCTATGCCCGCGTCTTTACGCTGCTGGACCCCGGCGCCAAGGTGGAATTCTTCTGCCGGGACGGCGATACCGTACAGCCCGGCCAGAAGCTGGCCGTTGTTACGGGCGATATACGCGCCCTGCTTTCCGGTGAGCGCGTTGCGCTGAACTACCTGCAGCGAATGAGCGGCATTGCCACCTATACCCATCAGCTGTCTGCCCTGCTGGAAGGCACCGGCATCACCCTGCTGGACACCCGTAAGACCAGCCCCAACAACCGCATTTTTGAAAAGTACGCTGTCCGCGTTGGCGGCGGCAGCAACCACCGCACCGGCCTGTCCGACGGCGTTCTGCTGAAGGATAACCACATCGGCGCTGCCGGCGGCGTGGCGAAGGCCGTCAAGATGGCCCGGCAGTATGCGTCTTTCGTCCGCAAGATCGAGGTGGAGGTTGAAACGCTGGAACAGGTCAAAGAGGCCGTGGAAGCCGGTGCGGACATCATCATGCTGGATAACATGAGCGACGAGGATATGCGCAAGGCTGTGACTTTGATTGCAGGCCGCGCCAAGACCGAGTGCTCCGGCAATGTCACGCGGGAAAACATTGCCCGCCTGCGGGACATTGGCATTGACTATGTGTCCAGCGGCGCACTGACCCATTCGGCCCCCATTCTGGATCTTTCCATGAAGCATCTGCGCCCCCTGACCGCGGAGGAGGCCTGATATGACCACCGCAGAGCGCCGCGCCGCCATTTTGCAGCAGCTTGCCCATGCCCGAGCGCCTATTGCCGCCCGCACGCTGGCTACCCATTACGGCGTCAGCCGTCAGGTCATCGTGCAGGATCTGGCGGTCATACGGGCATCACACCCCGGGATCATTTCCACTGCACGCGGCTATGTGCTGGAGCAGCCCGATCAGCCTGCCGGCTGCACACGGGAGTTCAAGGTGCGCCACACACCTGACCGAACCGGGCAGGAGCTGAACCTGATTGTGGACTGTGGCGGCCAGGTCAAGAATATCAGCATCAGCCACCGGGTCTATGGCCGTATCACCGCCGAGATGGACATCCGTTCCCGGCAGGACGTGCGGGAATTTCTGCAATCGTTTGAGGACAGTTCCTCCACGGTGCTGTCCACCGCCACCGACGGCTACCACTATCATCTGGTGGAGGCAGCCACCCCGGACAGGCTGAGCCTAATCGAAAAAGAACTGAAAGAGCACGGTTTTCTGGCTCCGCTGCAACCGTGGGAGCATTGAAGAAAGAAAACGAGGCATAATTATGACTGTCCATGAACTGCAACAGGAGATCCTGCGCCTGAAACGGGAAAAGAATATCTGCATCCTGGCCCATGCCTACCAGAGCCAGCCTGTGCTGGAAGTCGCCGATTACACCGGCGATTCCTACGGGTTGAGCGTGCAGGCGGCCAAAACCAACGCGGACGGGGTCATCATGTGCGGTGTGCGCTTCATGGCCGAGACCTGCAAAATTTTAAGCCCGGAGAAAACCGTCTGGCTGGCCAACCCCATGGCGGGCTGCCCTATGGCCGAGCAGCTTGATCTGCCGACCTTGCAGGAATTGAAAAAGCAGTACCCAGGCTACGCCGTGGTGGCGTACATCAATACAACTTCGGAGCTGAAAACAGCCTGCGATGTCTGTGTGACGTCCTCCAGCGCGCTGAAAATTTGCAGTGCGCTGGAAAACGATAAGATTCTGTTCATCCCAGATCCCAATTTGGGCGGCTATGTAGCAAAGCAGCTGCCGGAAAAGCAGTTTGCCTTTTACCACGGCGGCTGCCCGCGCCATATCGTATGTTCGGCAGCAGATGTAGCCAAAGCCCGCGCTGCCCACCCGGAGGCGCTGCTTCTGGTTCATCCCGAATGCCGCCCCGAGGTCGTGGAGCAGGCTGATTATGTTGGCTCTACCACCGGCATTATGGCTTATGCAGAAAAGTCCGATGCCAAAGAGTTCATTATCGGCACGGAAAACAGCATCGCGGAGCACCTCTCCTATGCTTGCCCGGAAAAGCGGTTCTATCCGCTGGCCGTGCAGCTTACCTGCATGAACATGAAACTGACCACCCTGATGGACATTTACCATTGCCTGCAGGGCAGCGGCGGCGAGGAAATCACCCTGCCGCAGGACGTCATGCAGGGAGCCGGGCGCTGCATCCGCCGCATGGTGGAGCTGGGCGGCTGACAGATTGCGCATATCCGCAATGGCCATCTGATACGATCCGCTTTGCATCCCGGCTTACACAGCGCTCTTTGCGGTATTGCCCTAAGAAACCAATGAAAAAAGCATATACAGCATCGCGTTGCGAACCGCCGAGAGGCCGTTTACCATAAACGCAGCTGTATATGCTTTTTACTTTGCCGTACAGATCCTTTGTACGCTATTGAAACGCGATCACGAATTCTGTTTAAAAACTTTATCCAGTGTTCCCATCAGGATGTTCACATCAATCGGTTTTGCAATATGTGCATTCATCCCTGCTTTGAATGCTTTTTGTCGGTCTTCCTCAAAAGCGTTGGCTGTCATGGCCACAATGGGAATGTTTGCCTTTTTATTGCTGCTCAATGTACGGATCTCCCGGGTGGCGGTGTATCCGTCCATTTTGGGCATCTGAATATCCATCAGGATCAGATCATACTCATCCTCCGCAGCCTCGTTCATTCTGGCCACGGCATCCGTGCCGTCCTCAACGGCGTCCACTTTCAGTCCGGCTTCTTCCAGAATGGCCGTTGCAATCTCTCGGTTCAGTTCGTTATCCTCGACCAACAGCACCTTTTTGCCCGTATAGTCGCCGTGCTTGGGCAGAAGGGGCTGCCTGCCCGACACCACTTTGTGTGTCAGCGCATCGCGCAGTTCCGACATAAACAACGGTTTGGAAACAAACGCCGTGACACCGGCCTGCCGGGCCTCGTCCTCAATGTCGGCCCAATCGTAGGCCGTCAATATGATGATCGGCGTGCCGGGTTCGATTACTTTGCGGATCCTGCGCACCGTCTCAATGCCGTTCATATCCGGCATCAGCCAGTCAATGATGTAAACCTTGAACTCCGCACCCTGATTGTGCGCCTCCCTCGCGCGCAGGATGGCTTCCTTGCCGGAGGTCGTCCAGTCGGCTTCCATCTCAATTTCCCGCAGCATTTTGCTTACGCTCATGCAGGTCTGTGCATCATCATCCACAACCAGTGCACGGGTGCCTTTCAGGCCCGGAATCGGCGGATATTTCACCGATTCCGTACAAACCTTGCAGTCCAGGGTGACCGTAAACTCGCTGCCCTTTCCCTGCTCGCTCTTGACGACGATGGTTCCGCCCATCATATCTACGATGTTTTTCGAGATGGCCATGCCAAGGCCCGTACCCTGAATGCCGCTTCTTGTCGCAGTCTGTTCCCGTGAAAAAGAGTCAAAAACGTGCGCCTGGAAGTCCTTCGACATACCGATACCGTTATCTTTCACGCTGAAAACAAAGGTCGCATACCCACTGCGGGCAGACGGCTTTTCTTCAACGCGGATATTGATGGTACCGCCCGCCGGTGTAAACTTGACAGCGTTGCCCACGATGTTGAGCAGGACCTGATTCAGGCGCAGCTTATCGGTGATAATATCCTCGTGGTGCACATCCTGCGTGTCGATGTAAAGGTCAAGCTGTTTGGCGCTGATATTGCCTTGAATGATCGTGCGCAGGTCGTGCAGTACATCGGGCAGGTGGACTTCTGTGTTGTCCAGTTTGACCGTGCCGCTTTCGATACGGCTCATATCCAGAATATCGTTGATCAGACTGAGCAGATGCTGGCCCGATACGCTGATTTTCTTCAGATACTCTTTGACAAGGTCAATGTTATAAATATGCGCCGTGGCAAGGGCCGTAAACCCGATAATGGCATTCATCGGGGTGCGAATATCGTGCGACATACTGTTCAGGAATACCGTCTTGGCCTTATTGGCGTGTTCCGCCGCCGCCAGTGCATCGCGCAGGGCATCCTCCTGCTTTTGCTCCCGCCGCTTTTCCTCGGTAGCGTCGCGGGTAGCAACCAATACGGCTGTTACGTTGCCGTCCGCGTCTTTTCGCTGCGGTGTGATCAGCGTAAGGATCCATTTTCTGTCGACAGTCTGAGACGTAAGAGCCAAAGAGGTGTGACCCTTCAGACGTTCGGCCACTGTCGTCATGTCCGTAAAGGCGAGATACTCCTCGCGGGATGGCTCCGCGATAATTTTCTCGATTTGCTCCTGCTGTACGGATCGTTTCAGTGCAAAGTGCTTCTGCTTCTTGACCGTATCTGACGCGTTTTTGACGATTTCAACGGTGTTTTTCTTCAAGTCCACCAGTGAAATGGACGTATACGCCGTGCCAAGCGCTGTGATGATTCCGGTACGTTTCTGGTGCTGCCGCAGCGCGTCTTTTTCCATTTTGGTCTGCCACAGCAGTGCCATTAAAAAGACCATTACGGCTATGGCCAGATAGGATGCACAGACAATGTTGCGCGTCATGAACACCTGAGATGCCGGGAAAAACACAAAGAGCGTATAGTTCTCGGTATTTTCCCGGCTGCCGTACCAGACGCCCTGATGGCTGTTCAGGCGCACAATGCCATCCTCCGCAGCACCGAAGGTTCCGTTATATAATTCCTGGCATTCCTCTATTGCCTTGTTTACCTGTTTGCTGCTGTTGCTGCTGATGACCCTGCCGTTCTCCGTGATCGTAGCGATGCCGCTAAGCTCCAACGGAAAATCTCTCAACAGGGAATCCACCGTCAAATCCCCAGTATCCTCATTATCCTTCTGTATATAGGTAATCAGGATACCTGGTGCATCCGCGCGTGCCACCGCGGCAAAATCATAGAGTATCCCATTTTCTTCCAGACGGGTCGAGTATGTCTTTTTTGGATAGTCAACGATATTGTGTACATAGGGGCTGTCGATCAGCTTCTCCCACAGCGGCATGGCGTTGCCGTCCTTTGTGGTCTGCATGACAACATTCAGGTTTTCATCTAGTACAAGCGCACCGGTCAAACGCTGTTCCTCTGCAAAAGAGTTCAGGTCCTGCGTGCCGAAACCTTCCTTCAGCGTCATTTCGTTGCCAAGGCTTACCGTTTTATCCAGCAGGCGGACAAGGCTTTTCACGCGGTCGTTGGCCGCATCAGTCTTGTACTGCTCTAAGCGGATCTTTACAAAACCAATCGTTTCATCCAATGTATGACGCAGTGCAATTCGGTTCAGATTCGTGAATGTGATCCAAAGTACAATGCCGAGCGCAACTAACACAAGCAAAAACAGTCTTTTTTTGCCGGACTGCTTTTTCTCATTCATTTTCCCTGTTCCCCCCACACAGTTTTTTCTGCATCAAGTCCGAATTTTTCTGCAACGCGGCCAATCGTTCCGTCCTGCTTCATATCTTCCAGAGTTTGGGTCAGCTGCACAGCCAAATCCTCATGGGTGTCCTTTGCGAAGGCAACGCCAAGTTCGGAACTGTAAGGACTCTCTGCCAGCACACGGTAACTGCTTTCATCCAGATTTGTCCACTTGGCTACCAGTGCTTCATGGCCCGCGACGGCATCTACATAGCCTTTGCGCAGTGCCGCAAACATATCCTCTGTCGTCTCAAAGCTGTTGACTTGCTTGACCTCGGGCAGCAAAGAGGGAATTTCGCCGAGAAACAGCGACTCCGCCTTTGTGGTTGCCTGTACGCCGATGCGCTTACCGGCCAGATCGGGCAGCGACTGGATATCGCTGTCTGCACGAACAGCCACGACCTGACGGCTGTACATATACGGACCGGCCCATTGGTACTTGGTTTCCCGCCCGTTCATGCTGAAGCATGACCAGATACAGTCAATCGTTCCGTCGCTGAGAAGGTTGTCTTTGTCCGGCCATGAAATCGTCCGGAACTCCGGCATATAGCCAAGTCGTGAAAACGCTTCCGTCGCCAGTTCCACGTCGATGCCGGCAAACTGCCCGTTCCTGTCCAGATAGCTGTAAGGGTCAAACACATCAATGCCGACCACAATCGTCTGCGGCGCAGTCTCTGCCGCAGAGTGCGGCTGTGCGGAACAGGCGCACAGACCTGCCATAAAAAGCATAGCCAAAGCCATAAGCAGACCATACACTTTTGCCCTGCTCATTGACGTTTTTCCTGTGTGGTGATGCCTGTTTGAAAAATGGAACATGCGCTTATCTTCCTTATTATATAGGTTGTATACCGCTTGCCGCCGAACCCTGTCGGACGCAGTAAGCCATGAAGTAAACCATATTATAACTTTTCCAAATTGGAATTTTATCATACTACGGACATTATTGCAAGTGCTTTGCCTTGTCTTTGGCTTACAGTTTACCACATTTATACAATATCCGACGATAACTCCAAAAGGTGATTTCAGCTATTGAAAAAATCTGGCAGAAGTGCTATAACAAGGATGGATTACAGTAAATTGAGAGAGATGACATGTATGTATTCCATCTTCCGTGATTTGGCAATTATTATTCTGAGCGCCAAGTTTTTTGGCCTGGCTGCCCGCAAGTGCAAGGCCCCGCAGGTGGTCGGTGAAATTCTCGCCGGTCTGCTGATTGGGCCTTGTCTGCTCAATCTGGTGCAGATCAACGACACGATCTCCGTTTTTGCTGAAATCGGCGTTGTGCTGCTGATGTTTTCCACAGGACTTGGCACCAACCTGAAAGAACTGATGCGGGCCGGGCCTATTGCCACGCTGATTGCCTGCATCGGTGTGCTTGTACCGTTGATGGGCGGTACGCTGCTCTACAGCGCATTCTACGGCTTTTCGGCAATCGGCAGCCCGGAATTCTTCCGCGCATTGTTTATCGGCACGATTATGACCGCAACCAGCGTGTCCATCACGGTGGCAACGCTGCAGGAGTTGGGCCACTTAAAGAGCTTCCTTGGCACTACCATTGTCAGCGCTGCCGTCATTGATGATGTCATCGGCATTATCGTGCTGACCTGTGTGCTGGGTGCCAGCTCCGGTGAGGGCACCGGCATCGGCGGCGTGCTGGTCCAGACCGCACTGTTCTTTCTGGTTGCCGTTGGTATCGGCTATGTGTTCCACTGCGTCATGAAGTGGCTGGATTCCCGCAATCCCCATACGCAGCGCATAACGATTGCCAGCCTTGCATTCTGCTTTGCAATGGCCTATATTGCCGAGAAATACTTTGGCATTGCGGATATTACCGGCGCTTACATTGCCGGTATCGTTCTCTGTACGCTGCACGACGCCGCTTATGTGGAGCGCCGGGTCGACATCAGCAACTATGTGATTTTTGCGCCGATTTTCTTTGTCAGCATCGGTTTAAAGACCGACATCAGCGGACTGACGCCGGAGATTCTGCTGTTCAGTGTTTGCTTCGTTCTCGTTGCCCTGCTGGCAAAAATCATCGGCTGCGGACTGGCGGCCAGAGCCTGCCGTTTCAACTGGGGAGACTCTCTTAAAGTCGGTGTCGGCATGATGACCCGCGGCGAGGTCGCCTTGATCGTGGCCCAGAAGGGCCTTGAGATCGGCGTTGTCGAGCCTGTTTATTTTACGGCGGTCATCCTTTTGATCGTGGTTTCCAGCGTCGCCACGCCGCTGGCGCTGAAAGCGCTGTTCACGAAAATGCCTCCTGTCCCCCATCCAAGCGAAGCAAAAAAGTGACCGCTGCATAACCCCTGCCTGTCAGCCAATGCCGGTGCCGGACGACCCATAATGAAAGAAAAGCCCTGGTAGCAGGCTTAAAAGTGAGAAGCTGCTCATTCCCTACGGAGTGAGCAGCTTCTTTTGTGGCAAAATATGCGAAAATGCGAGATAATACGGCGCAGCAACGGCCTGCCGGTGGGCGCTTTGCATTTATCGCAGCTTATTTTCCCAGCCGACATTTGAAATCTGTATATCCGAACGTCACGATTTTCCGCGTAGTGCCGTCGGGCTTGCGGGCGTAAATACCGGGCAGGGGCATACCGTTGAAGGTGTTGTTCTTGCAGGTGGTGTAAATGGCCATATCGCCGAACACCAGCAGATCTCCCACGGCAGGCACAGCGTCAAAGCTGTAATCACCGATGACATCCCCCGCAAGGCAGGTCGGCCCGGCCAACCGCACAGTGCAGTGCTTTTCGCCGGGTTCCCCTGCCCCCAGCAGCGGCGGGCGGTAGGGCATCTCGATCACGTCCGGTGTATGGCAGGCGGCGCTGGCATCCAAGATGGCAACCGTCGTATCGCCGTTTTGCACCACGTCCAGCACGCGGGTCAAGAGATACCCTGCGTTCAGGGCGCAGGCCTCGCCGGGTTCCAGATAAACCGTCACGCCCCAGTCATTCCGGGCGCGGCGGATACATTTTTCCAAAGTGGTCATGTCGTAGCCGGGGCGGGTGATGTGATGCCCGCCTCCGAAGTTCAGCCACTTCATTTTTGGCAGCAAATCGCCGAATTTCTCTGCCACTGCGTCCAGCGTCACGGCCAGCGCATCGGCGTCCTGCTCACATAAAGTGTGAAAGTGCAGGCCGTCCAACAGCCCGGGCAGGGCAGAATTTTCTGCCGCTGCCGCGTCCCACTGGGCGCGGGTCGTGCCCAAACGGCTGCCGGGGGCGCAGGGGTCGTAAATCGCGTGGCCGTCCTGAGTCGAGCACTCGGGATTGATGCGCAGTCCCACACTTTTGCCCGCCGCCTTGGCCGCGGGGCCAAATTTTGCCAGCTGCGCGGGCGAGTTGAAGACGATATGGTCAGCGTACCGCAGCAGCTCGTCCATTTCATCTGCGCGGTAGGCCGCGCAGAAAACGTGCACTTCTTTGCCGGGCATTTCCTCCGCGCCGAGCCGCGCCTCGAACAGGCCGCTGGCCTCGGTGCCCGCGAGGTGCGGCGCCAGCAGCGGGTACAAATCGTAGTTGCTGAACGCCTTTTGCGCCAGCAGCACCTTGCACCCGGTACGGCGGGCCAGCCCGCCCAGAATCTCCGCGTTGCGGGTCAGGGCAACTTCATCCAGCAGGTAACAGGGCGTGGGCAGGGAGGAAAATTCCGGCGGCACTGCGCCGTCGATGGCCGCAAACGGCGGCCGTGCGTCGCGCTGCGCCATCAGTCCACGAGAACCGGGTCATGGTTCTCGCTGCGGGGCAGGCCGTACTTGTCCAGTGCGTCGAGGAACGGGTCGGGGTTGAACTCCTCCACCGTGTAGACGCCGGGCTTGGTCCACTCGCCGGTCAGCATCATCAGCGCACCGCACATCGCGGGCACACCGGTGGTGTAGCTGATGGCCTGACTGCCGACCTCG